>Ga0302271_10000987_pt1 | contig 27907 bp, 20 predicted proteins | sample III_Bog_N1_1_FD_198767 | JGI IMG/M metagenome (GOLD analysis project Ga0302271, IMG submission 198767) | Peat permafrost microbial communities from Stordalen Mire near Abisko, Sweden - III_Bog_N1_1 | ecosystem: Environmental > Terrestrial > Soil > Wetlands > Peat | place: Sweden: Abisko... | reverse complement strand
TTAAATGCAATAGCAGACCTCCTTGCCGAAAATTAGATGAGCAATGTAAAAGGTAAGAAAAAATGAATCCCTGTGTTTCCAACTTCGAAAAGTTTATCTGGATTTGTTTTCGAACTTCTTCTGACATTAGTTTTTCTGTGATTTAATACTACTAGTGGTTTCTTCTTCTTCTTGAATTATCTTTTTTATTCCTTTTTTAAGCTCAACAGCTCCCATCTCCATCTGACCAAAATATCATACTCTCTTCCACTAATCAATAATTATATTTACTCAATTAAACAATCACAATCATCCTGAAAAAAAAAATCAAACATTTAAATCATATTTTCGTCATTCTTTATAATCCTTTCCAAACTCTTTGTAGAAAAAACTATCATCTTTTCATTACAATTTCTTTTTTCTAATAAAATTAAAACATTTCTACTCATATCTTCAATTCGATAGTTAACATATGCTATTATTTGATTTAAAGAAATTATTTAACAAATCAATTCAAAAAAAATACCCCCTGAATCATAAAATAAAGGATATTTTTCACTGAACGAAAAAAAGATTAAGGTTTTATTTGTTTTTTGTTATGGTGTGCAAATTATCTTCAAATGAAGAAATATAAGATTGAATTTAAAAATATCCCGAAACAGCAGAAGCAGACTACAGCAGTTTCCTATTTGAAAAAGCTCAAAATCCTTCGAAATCTTTCACAGTGATCTAACCCAGTCAGCGAAATGATAGGTGTATCGGAAGGCAGAGGAGTGCTAAAGACTAAGCTGGCAATATTTTATTTATGCATGCTCATCGACATAATATTAAGTACATTCGTAGCTCCTCATTTGAATGCATCGAATAGCTAAACTAGCAAACCTGGAAACATCATAGTAATTGTCATCTCAGTTATTCAAATCGCTGTAAATTTCATGCTCCTCATACTGTTTCTCATTCTCATGTGGTAGACAGTTCCTCTGCGCTACGGAATGGTATTCGATCTCTTAAGATAGTTCAAGTTAGTTATATTCCTAAATCTAGTAATGTTCGCTCTGATTGTTGTAGAGAGAGGATACAGGTTGATAATATTAAATATTGGCGATGATAATTCAGCTGTAATGGCAGAGGACTATCCTATTTACTATATAATTTACTATGTGAAATATCTAATTTATCCATTCTTCTTAGCTATTATCCTTGAAGGCTCTCTCAAGCTTGCTCTTCCAGTCTATTACAACGTCAAGAAATGGGATTCAAACTGACAAATGTAGTATGATTCAAACTTTAGGATTTAAATTATAATTAAAAGATGAGTATCATATTTAATCCCTATTGTATGTATCCCAATTCATTGATTCTTTGTTGTATTATGCTTTAAATATGTTTTTTGTCTGTTTGCGACAATCATTTGAAAATAACATTTCCAAAATCAATCAAACTATGGATCTTAAGATCAAAGGATATTTTATTTCTTTTCAAGTAATATTAAAAATGGTTAAAATTCTATTTTAGGACACTTAACAGCAGAAACACATTTAATTATTCGAAGAAACCATATGGAAGCTCACGAAGTTGTTTTCTTTGATTTCTTGACGGTGGTAGTAGTCGTTGTGACTGTTTGCTGACTAGATTATTAGTTATTTGAAGAAAGGATGTTTTGAACTTGTGAAAGTATCTATCCTTCTTGTCCTTTCTATCCTTTTGAAGTAGATTGGAGTGATGATTTCTATTCTTGAAAGACATTATCGTAAGTATTTGATTCGTAATATCCTTGCAAAAGATTATCGGTTTCTTCGAAAATCTATTGCTAGAGCTGAATAGGCTTAGAATCGTAGATAACTGCTCTAATATCTGAATATCCCTCGTCTTTGTAAAGGATATCTTTGAGTCTGTTGTTCTCCTTCATCAACCCTGATGTTCGGAATTTGAGACTTGTTATTATTGAGATGCATCCATCATCTACATTTGCTTTACGCCTCCAGTAGGCTGCTTGCTCATTTAGCTCATCAATCTCTTATTCTTTAGCTTTAATATCAGCTTCTCTGCCTTCTAATTCTTCGTGTATTTTAGACAAATCTCTTATCCTTGCATCTTCTTCGAAAGTGGACACCCTTGCGTGATGAGCAACTTTTCAAATTATCGCACCAACAATTATAAAAAAACCGCAGGAACCAATAATCAATAGGAATAATTAATAGTAATTTCATCAAAAATGAAAAGTATCTATGTAATGAATTTACTCGTTTCGTCTCTTAGCTTGTTGAAGTCATCTTGGAAATTCAGTGCTTTTTTATGCTTAAACTTCAGGTGAAACACTTGGTTTCCTATTTCCTTTTCGAGAATCTCCATCCTGTCTTCTAAGTAGGATATTCTCCCTAATTACTCAATAATCGTCTATCTTCTCTCATTTTCTTTCATTTATTCAATCTGATTTTCCGTCTTCTGTACATATCGATCTATTTATTCAAGCAGTTATGGATTGACATTAATATCTTCTAATTATTATTAGCCAGTAGTATCTTCCTGTAAACGATATAACTATCCTGGTTGCACTTCAATCAGAGGTAACTAAATGAAGTTCTATTCGATTTTTGGAGGAACTGCAATATGTTGAATCTCTTGTCCCTAAGTGTTCAGCTTAATGCTAGTCTGATATTCTTATTCATTAATATTTGGACGAAATCTATCTACATACAAGTTATTGGTATTTTAACTATTTTGATCACTGCTAATTGGACCTTCACTATATTATCCTCTTAATACATAATCATTGATTTATGGTTTAAACCTATCTGGTCTCTCATAGGAATACTATTCACCCTAATCGCCTTAATTCCTTGAAGCAGATTGTTCATTTCCCATGATCTTTCAAGCCAGTTATCTTTGAATTGTAGCAGTTTTAAATATCTAGCGATTTATTCTTAACTTGAAGCAAATAATTAACTTATCAGCTAAAACAGCTTTGAATTATTAGGATTTTCCCCAAGATCAAAATCTTTAAATAAAATGAAAAAGATATTAACAAATTACTGAATCATTGGGGTTGCATCAAAGAAAAGGTTTTTAAAAACAATTTTTGAATAAAAATTAAGTTGTCCTTGAAATTTGGTTAAACTAAATCAATATTTCCTGTAGATACTGCAAAAAGGAGCTATTTTCAGAATTATCAACTTATTTTATTTCTTTTGTTAAAAAGCTATTTTATGCAGAAATTGCCTCAGAGTTTTTAAGATATGGCACTTTTATTTTTTTAATGAACTTTGCTATGAAGGCATGGTTACATAATAAATCGCTTTTATATGTATTCAGCGCCATTTGATTATTAAGTTAAATGAGAGTTATTTCAACCACAGAACTTGGATCAATGAAACAGTAAATTGAAAGAAGCCAAATACCTTTTTGTATAAATTGATTCTTTTTATCAAAAATAATAATACATTTATTCAAAATATTTAAACAACCTATAGTTATTATTAATTCAAAGGAAAGACTGTATTATTATTATTTGATGAGTATTGAAGAAGAATGCTTAATGGATGATCCTAACATTGAGATCAAATATGAAGATGAGCAACATTTCGATGATGCTTTCAAGAACTCAGGAGAGGAAGGACAAGCCGAAGATGACGAGGAAGATGATGAAGAAAATGAGGGAATTGCGGAAACAAAGCCAAAAAATAAAAAGGTTGACTTAGAAGAAGAATTTGAAATGACAGATTTGGAAACAGATAAGAAGAAGAAAAAAAGTAAATTTTTGATTGATTTTTTAAAAGAATTGTGTCTGATCATTAATTTTGAAATCAGATAAATTAAACAAACTTTCTACGAAAAGAGACAGTGAAAGTTACGACAAATCATCCGAAGATGACTATCCAAAACATGGAAAAAAGAAGAACAAGAGAAAAGATAGTTTTGTTGAAGATGATGAAGATGCAGGAGATTCTGATGAAGAATGCTAAGGGAGATTAAGGAGAAGGAAAGCAAAATAAACAGGAAAAATAGATAATGATGATGATACTGATCATAATAAAGCAAAACATGAAGATATTGCTTAAGTTGAATTAGCAAAAACTAAGGGTAAACTGAATAAACATAAGAAAAACTCTGATGATGACGAATATGAACCTGGCAGTGAAATTACAAAGAAGAAAAAAGTTGCTCCGAAGAAGAAAGAAGAAAGAAAAGAATAACATTCAAAGGCAAAAGTATCTAATAACGATGACGATGAAGACGAAGAGCTTAATGAATCATCTGATAAAAAATAAGCTAAACCTTCTAGAACTGAAGCTAAAGAGGATAAAGTAAAACTTGCAGATAAGGCTGAAAAAGAAAATGAAGATAAATCAGCAGCAAATAATAATAATTTCCCTTTGAACTTACTTTTTGCTTAAAATGGCTCTAAAAACAAAAATTTAGAATCTCTCTTTAGCAATCCATAGCAGCAAGCATTTCTAATGGCTTTGCTATAATAACAGTCAAAACAAGCTAATAGTTTGACTGATAAGAAAAAAAAGTTTATGGAAGATGGATCAGATACTGAAAATAATAGCAAAGACAAGGGTAAAACTAAAAAAAGTAGAGAACTTCGAGCACTTGAAGCAGACTAAGATAAGAGTGGAAGTGATAAAGATAAGAGACATACTAGAACAAAAGTTAGCAATATCAAATATGTTGAGAGTGATCTTGAAGATTTACCAGAGTAATTTGAAGAAAGACCAAGAGATTACAGGAAACCTAAAGGACCAAGGTAGCATTAAGAAAAGTAAATTAAGGAATAAACAAAAAAACCAGTCGAGAGATAATTACCGGAGACCTAATAATTAGATAATGAAGGAGTTGTTTAAAATTTCATGAAAATAAATAACGCGAATTCACAGACCAACCAAGAAGAGCGAGTCCGTGAGTATCAAGAACATTAAGCAAAATTACAAAGGATGCTTGGGAAATATAGCAGTGCTAAGCCTACTATATCACGTACAGCGGATTAAAGAGTTGAAAATGAAATGGAGAGATTATAAATGGAATAGGAATTAAATGATGATAGAATTGAAGAAGAAGAAGAATAATAAGTTCTACCAAAAGAAGGACATTTTAGAACTAAAGATATTCCAAGAGGAATTGCAGCTTCTAGAATCATTGGTGATGATATATTCTTAGAAGTAACTTGGGAAAACAGAAAGAATGGAGAGACACCAGAGTCTACAGTTATGAGCACAGCTGAAATCAAACATTTTGATTATGCCTTCTTGTTGGATTATTATGAAGCGAAAATACTTAAAACCAACAAAGAACGAATCAAAAATGCTAAAAATGGAGAGCAAAAAGGAAATTAAGCTTAATAGTCTATTCCTAAGGCATAATAGAATTCTCAAGGAAATAGAAATAACAATAATAATACCAGCAGAATTACAAATACTACTAGTATCTAGTCTGTAGGAACTCAGAATGCAATGATGCAATAGGCTGCAAAGAAAAATAGACAAAAGGGAAACATGGTGAATTTAGAGGGTAATAATGACTATGTGTTTGGAGATATCATAATTGAAGATCCATATAAATAATTTATGAAAGATAACGAAGTGTTTGAGGTAAGTGATAGTGAAGTAGTTACTTAACCTATTGCATCTAAGCCATTAAGCAATATCAATAAAACTAATAAGCAATCATAAGATAAAGTGAATTGTATGAGCATTAATTCAGATGAAAAATGTATCCCTAATAGTTACAAAACCATAAGTTACAATTACTTTGATGTTTCCTGAAAAATATCAATATTTGTTTTTTGTAAAAAATTACATGGAAAATGGTCTTAATAATCATTAAAAAAAATTGTTTTTAATCTGAAATTTCTTTTTTGAAAAGAGATCTCTCTACAATAATATCATTCTATTTTACAAAGAAGCCTTATTTTAGAAATTACTGTGTTTTTTTCTTTTAATATGTTTAATAATATCTGACAATTTCTTCAAGCTAATGATTTCCAAGAATAAAAAAGCAAAGAAACCAAAACATTATTTTGTTGTTTGTTAGTTTAATTTGCGAAGTGCAGCTAATTTGCTTATTTAACCTACATTTGTAACAACCCACTAGCATTTGGGATGTTTCAGCGTTATGTTCATAATGAGATTTATAAATTGAAAGGAGCAGTAAGAATGACTCACTATTTAATTTAAGAAGTCCCTTTGTTAATTAGGCTGATAAAAACGTCAAGTAAGGGCTCGGAATAAGAAAAAGAGAAGGTCAATCAAAAAGCATTGGATTTAGAGTAGAAAAAGGAAAAAAAATCGAAAAAGACCAAGACTCCATTTACTGAACAGAGGATTAATAACATATCACTACAAGTTAGAGAACTAGAAAGATCGATAAATAGATGTCTTCGGAGACAGTTAAGGTCATAGTGAGATGCCGACCGATGAATACTAGTGAAAAAGAAAGAAAATGCGGGACTTGCGTTTAAGTTGATATTGCTGCGAACTAAATTATATTGACTGGAGGAGAAGGAGGAGAAGCTGCGAAGGTATTTACTTATGATTACGTGTTTTAGCAGGACATTCTACAGCAGACTGTTTATGAAAACTCAGCTTTCCCGCTTGTTGAAAGTGTTGTCGAAGGGTACAATGGTACGATCTTCGCCTATGGATAGACTGGTCAGTTATTATTTCAAATGTCTTCAAAAGTGAATTATTATAATTTCTATTTTAAACTGACTGTTTCAAGGTTGCGGCAAGACTCACTCGATGCTTGGGCTGCCAAACGATGAAGTTCAGAAAGGCATTATTCCCCGCTCTTTCTCGCATATTATTAACATTATTGAGAGCACAAATGACAAGAAATTCTTGGTTAGATGCTCTTACATAGAAATATATAATGAGGAGATTCGTGACTTGCTTGGAAAAGATGTCAAAGCAAAAATGGATTTGAAAGAGTCACCTGACAAAGGAGTATTTGTTAAAGATCTCACGATGGTCACTGTGAAGACAGTTGCTGAAATGGAGAAGTATATGAACATAGGAACAGATAATCGTAGTGTTGGAGCGACTAAGATGAATAGTACTTCTTCAAGATCGCATTCTCTTTTCACTTTATATATTGAATGCTCATACATCCCTGAAGGTTAAACAGATGAACACTATACAGCTGGGAAACTGAATCTTGTCGATTTAGCAGGTTCGGAAAGGTACATTTTGGCATTTATGTTTGATATGAATAATTCAGAAATATTCGTTAACAAATTATTTTTAAATTATTTAAGTTAAAAAATGTAAAATATAATAGTTTCTGCTGATAACTTATTAGATAAAGTAAGACAGAAGCAACAGGAGATAGACTCAAGGAAGCTACGAAAATCAATCTTTCATTGAGTGCACTAGGTAATGTTATTAGCGCTTTAGTCGATGGAAAGAGTCAGCATATTCCATACAGAGACAGTAAACTCACCAGGCTGCTTTAAGTAACTTCCTTTTTGTGGTTATCTTTGTTGAAAAAACTGACTGTGGTTATTAATAAAATAAGGATTCCTTGGGTGGAAATACTAAGACTATCATGCTTGCAGCAGTGTCTCCTGCTGATTACAACTACGATGAGACTCTCAGCACTCTAAGATATGCCTCTAGAGCAAAGAATATTAAAAATTAACCCAAAGTTAACCAAGATCCTAAAGATGCTCAACTCAAAGAATATGCTGATGAAATTAAGAAACTAAAGGAAATGCTAATGCAATAGTAGGGTGGTAATATTACTTATATTACCAATCCTTCAAGTGATTAGCAGAATCTAAATAAATAGATTAGCTCGTCGAATCAAACCGGAAAGGTTCAAACTGAAAAAGAACTGAAATAGCTGTAAGAAAAGAATGAAGCGCTCGATGCAGAAAGAAGGAAAATGGAAGAATAGATGAAAAGTAAAGATTAGTAATTCCAAGAAGAGCTGAAGGAGAAGGAGCGGATTAGGTAAATGCTGCAAGAATTAGAAATGAAAATGGTTGTGGGAGGCACAGCTGATTAAGAAAAAAAGAAAAAAGTATCGCAGATGAGATCAAAACTAAAAAAGTAAATGGCAGAGCATGAAAAGATGACAGCAGAAATGGAAAGGAAGGAGGAAGATTTCTTGTTTTTAGAGAATAAATATTCATCGCTACAAGAAGAGCTTGATGCCACCAAGAAAATAGCCAGGAAATTAAGAGCAAAGGTAAAGCAGCATTAAGGTGAAACGAAAGATTTCTAGAGAGAAACTGAGACGGAAAAAGGTGATTTGCTGGACACAATCAGATACTAAGAACGAGAGCTGAAGATCTATTAGACAATATGTTTAATGCTACTCACAGCAGATGAGATAGAAATCATCAAGAGTTAAGGAGAATGGACTGATGATTACATGACTTACAAGCTACCTCCATTCTATTTCAAACAAAAGAAGCTTAACTTTCCTAAACTGCCTGCGATTCAAGGTAACAACAACATCAACAAACTTTAGAGACATTAACTGTAATATTCTTATTATTTTTGCCATACTCATAGCACAAGAACTAGTCAATCAAGAGAAGGAATTGCGAGAAGTTGAGTTTTAATATAATTCTAGGGATAATCGAAATAACAATAGTAATAATAATTAGAATAACTACCCCAACAAGGCATCTTCTAATGCTAATGGGAATAGTTCTAAAGCCTAACAGTATCAAAACGGATACTAAAATAATGAATAAAACTATGGAAAACCATCAAGCAATAAGGATACTTCTCAATAGCAATTGGCAAATAACAAATATTCTAACAATTACAACAGCAACGGGAATGGATTCAAGAGTTATGGACAAGATGATTTTGATAATATGGCTGATGCAGGCAGCATCAAGTCCATCACGGAGTCAAGAAGAGATCATTATAACCAATCCCCTTCCTATACAAATAAAAAAAGTAAAATTTTAGTTAAGATAGCAGCCAGCTGATGATGATGATGACTTTAAACATATTGTCATTTCGAATTCTAATTGTGAAGAATCATATTGTTAAATTTTTCAGATAGTCAAAAATCCTCTGCACCGGAGAGAACACGTATCCCAAACGTATCTTTGGATCCATTAGATTCGCGAGCACAAAATCAAAAGCTGTCTGGGCTGTAAGATACGTTTGAAGCATCATTCTACAGCGAACAGAGGAAAGTTCCAATTAAAAGTAAAAAGCTTATTATTCTTGTCAGATTACAATATTAAATTAACTAAATGGATTGCTTTATTCTATTGCTAGATGTGTAATTGCAGCCGATCAGTAATAATACTCGGCCACCGGCAAGTCAAAGTTTAGGAGAGCTGAACAATAGATAAATGCATAATTTGACTGACACTCTCGACCCTCTTTCTTCTAAGAAACAGAATAAAATCAAACTTGATAAACTCTACGTGCCTAGATGAAACACAAACATGCATTCTTCCATTTATCTCATATTTATTATCTTAAAAAGTTATTCTTTTTTATCTGTTATCAGTTTGCAAAATACACTTTTGTTCTTATTAGATTCTTCTTTTCGTACTGACCAACACAATTAACTGAGCAAACATTTTTTGTTTGTTTAATTGAACACTCAACAATTCGAAAGTTAGTTAATTCAATCAATTTTTTGCTCTTGGCTCTTATTAATGTCTACAAGATTCAACTTTGGTTTAATGTTCATTGAAAGCAATTCTTGGAACAGCAGTTTGCAGGCATATGGCATGACTACTTTGCTGACCTATTATTATGAGAATAAAACAAAATATTTGATGGTTTAGTTATTTTATTGGTTACTTCAGTTGTTTTGCACATTTTGCAGTATGTTGTATGCTGAATGAAACCACATTTTTCACAGACATTCACTGTGAATTTATCGGAGGAAATCATGAGTCTTTCTATGAGGAGATTCGAAGAAGCAAAAGCAAGTAAACTGTCTCTCTCCATTTCTCCTAGTCTCAGTCCTCCATCCTTAGCTCTACCTTCAGTGGGCTGTCTTGTCAGTGTAGTTACTCTACCTTTAGCACGAGCATGCACTTTATCTGCAACCATATGTTTAAGACGCTAGTAAAACACAGGCCCACTGTACACATAGCAATTCATGTACTCACCAGTTAAACCACTTATCAATACATCCTTTCCAGTATATGAAAACCCATGCTAAACCAATATCTCTGAGAGATCTACCATTTTGTCACCTGCAAAAGCAGTGCCATACTTGAACTATCCAGAAAGAACAGCAGCCTTAGAGCCAAGCAACTCAAGTAGCTTTCCAACAGTCATTCTCGAAGGATAACCATGTGGATTCATAATTAAATCTGGCACCCATCCTTTTTCACTGAATGGCATATCTTCATGGTTGACAATCAGCCCAATGATACCCTTTTAACCTTTGCATTTTGAGAGTCAAATAAATATATTTTTAATTAGACATATAATTAATACCATGTCTTGAACTGAATTTATCTCCATATTCTGGTCTTCTAGTCTCTCTGATAATAGTCTTGATAATAACATTGCCCTCAAGTGATTAACTTTTGATGACTCTGTCTATCCGTGCTGGTATCTTTCCTTTAAACGTTGTTGGATTCTAACAAAAACAAAATGGGTTTATTTATTGATTCACAGTAAAATCTTACATGAATATATTCTGAAATAGAGTTTTATCCTAGAATATCGCGACCTTTCTAAGATTCCATCGAAATAACTGGAGTATACTTATTAAACAGTATATCTCCGTTGTTTACAGGCGCACCTACAATACCAGTTCCATCATCGTCAAGGGCTCCATACTTCTTGAAAACCTTTCAAAAGTTAAAGTTTAGGTTATTTGAGAAATAACTTTGATATTAGAATGCTGTACTCTATTGGTTTTCTTTTTGTGATTAGATTCCATCTCTTTAGGTGGTCCTTTCAGAATCTCAGTGATTTCAGAAGTCATAACTTTATGCACTTCAGTCTCATATTTCTTGAACACCATGGTTCTTCCGAATCCCCTATCAAGTGAAGCCTTATTTAAAACTGTGGCATCTTCGATATCATATCCCGAATAGCTGAGAACTGCAATACTCGCATTGTGTCCTGCTGGAAACTTATCGTACCCAGAATATTCAATTACTTTTGTTCTCAGCAAAGGAGTTTGAGGGTAAACTAGCTAATAAAGGATAGTATCTACTCTATTCAAAGAAGTACTTCCTATAATTCCCAGAGCTTGTTTTCCCATTGCACATTGAAATGTGTTTCTGCTTGCTTGATTGTGATGGGGATAAGGAATAACTCCTGAGACAACTCCGAGCAACGTCATAGGATCTATTTCGAGATGAGTTGTATGTTGATTAATGTTCTCAATCTTCAGAGCAATCAAAGCATTATCTTCTTCGTTTACATCGATATATTCAATTAGACCCATTCTTATAAAGTCCTAATATTGCTTAGTCCTATTCTTCAGCATCTCTAAATGTTCATCGTTCAACAAAGGCTTTCCTTATTCAACTACAATCAGCAATCTACACAATCTACCATCATCAGTGTCCAAGCAAATGGCTCTTTTCTCTGTATTCATACTAATGCTGATTGTTGTACCAATCTTGCCTCTTCTTCTCATGAACCTGAAATTCAATTTCCAAGTAAAAAATAGTTTATTAAATTCTTTGCTTGATTTAATCTTGTCTCTAACCTTAGCTTATGCGTGAAGGCTTGAGGGTCCTTATGCATACCAATAATTTGTCCATTTAAGAACACCATGTAATTTTTTCCTTCATGGATCTCTCCTGTGCAATAATGGCCGATATCTTCCATACCTAGATTCAGGGCAATTGTCGATAAGATATTCTTGTCTTCTTCGATTGTAATATGAGCCATTAGAGCAAGATTTTTTGTCAAACCGCAGGACTCTCCATCAGGAGTATCAGCAGGGCAGACTAATCCCCAATGAGAACCCAGCAACGAACGAGGACCTGTTAACTTTCTTGATTTCTTGAATTAACTGTTCATTCTTGTCATCATACCGATAGCTGCAATGTAAGAAATTCTGGCTAAAACCTAAGATCAGAATAACAATCCTTAAATTAATACTATTGTTGATAAATAAACTATAAACAGAAATGGAATTTAGCTGACCTGTGTAACACCAACAGTATCCATTCTAAATCTCTTGATGGTCCAGTTTCCAGTGGAGATGGCGTTGTTTAAGCCCATTGTAATGATATCAGCATTCTTTTCTAGCTTCGACTGGATGATGGACGAAATAGAATTAATCTTGTTTTTATGCTTCTCAATCTCTTTGTTTAGCTCTTTCCTCACCATCATATTGAACTGCTTGAACTTGTCTTCAAAGAGCAACTCAAGGTACCATCCAGCACACTTCATTCTCTTGTTTCCATAGTAATCTCTCTTGTCAATCTTGCTAGGATCATCTAAAGCTTCAATCAGTCGTCTTGCCATCAAACCCAAGAAGATTGCCCGAGGATAATAGTTGTAGTTTTTGCAAGGAATATGGCACAACACAACATCTTTTTATTACAATATTGTCAATTTATTTCTTAAAATGAATCTGAATTACTTGTGATTAAGTCTCTAGCTTCTTCTACTGGACTGCGAGTAGTGTATCTCTTATCTTAAAATGTCTTGGGTCTAAGTCGCTTTGACAGATACTCTACAGCCTACTGCTGAGTGTACACAAGAGACTATTCAATATCTTCTAAGCAAAGAGCAAGTCTATTTAGAATGTGTTCTTCAGTACCGATCAGCTAGAATATTTCTTATTCTGACTCAACACCATATGCCTTGAAGAGAATGAGGAGAGGAATAGGCTTGCTGAATGAGCTGACTTTAACATAAATCTTATGATTTTTAATGATCAACGAGGTGATTGATTTGGTATCGACAGTGTTAGACTTGACGTTGGAAACAAGTTCACGAGATTTGTCTTCCTCAATGAAGATACGATTATCAGCTAGTTGCTCTTGGATCAAAAATACCTTTTCAAAATTAATCATTCATTTCATATTAAACTAACTAATCACAAGTATTTACTTTTTCCACTCCCTTGATGATAAAATATCCTCTTGGATCATGCGTGCATTCTTGAATCTTATGCACTTTATCCAAAGGCAGTTTGCTTAAAATGCAGTGGCTAGAACCTAACATGATCGGCATCCTGAATCAAACAGAAAACGATTAATATTTTGAAAATTTGAAAAGTGTCTACTTTCCAATCTTGATATTCGTGATCTTCTCCATGTATCCATTGAAGGTCAGATTGACATCTACCCTGTTAATATCAAACAATATTTTCAGCCTATTTCATTAGTCATTTCAGAATGAATTAGGTTTAATTATTAAAACTATGAATTCGCACAATATATTTCCAGAGTAAGCAGAGTTGCTGAGTCTAGCTTCTTGTGGATAGAGCAGATTCTTATTGTCATGGCAAGGGTGATCAACTCGTATGTCAAGATACCTGAATGTTAATAAACAATAAAGAAAATGAAATATTTGCAAAAGATCCATACTCTAGAAGAAAGGTATTATCAGTCTCCAGTCTAAGTTCTTTATTCATGGTTGATGTGATTATCTGTTTGAGCTTAGTGTTGATGAAATAATTGAAGGATTGAATGTGATGACTCACAAATCCATTATGCTCTAGATACGAATCAATCAATCGAGTGCGTTCCTTTGCAAGCCAAATCAAATATGTCCATTTCAAAGCCAATTTAATCAACTCTTACTCTTAGATTTCCCTAGGTCTTATCATCTTCAGGCATCTTATTTCAAACTGGTTTATGAGCTAATACACTAAACAAAAACAGGGGCTATGGATGTTCTCCTTCTTGTTTCGTTTCTTCTTAATTAAAGGTGCTTATCTTTGGATCTACTTTTTTCATACCAACTTCCAAGACCTTATTTTGCATCAATTCTAAGATTCCTTTTTGAGGATATTAGCCCTTGTAATTCAAAGATAACAACCAAATTATTTACAAGCAAATAAAGCAATAATTGGATTAGATATTCCATTATCTTTTTAATCATTTCCCAAGAGGAATCACTTCTTTAAAACATAAGTAAATATTATTATTACTTAGATTCATAATAGTCTTTATTGAAATCAATATTACAAAATTATTAAGTTATTTTTCTAAAACAATCCCTCTTTGAATCAGTCATTCACTTAATAATAATCATAACAGATTTGGATTACTTTTAAAGTAAAAACTAATTCATTAATCAAAATGTCTTATCATCAGCATTTTAATAATTTTTAGCTTATACTTTATCTAACTCTTTGAACAAATTCAGCTTTATGAAGGTTAAAATGAAACTAATAATCAACAGTTTATTTACTTAAAACTCAACTAAAAGTTCTGAATTTATTGTAAGTGAGAATCATCTCTCGAAAAGAAACAAAATAGATCTGTTTGAATTATCACATCACCTACGTTTTGTCATTGCTTTTCTACCAATCAAGATTAGAAGAGAAACGCAAACCTAAAAAGTTTGATTTCCGCTGTTAGATTTAATAATTTTTAATCACTGTAATCAAGGCTACCAGCACGCTCTTAATTTTTTATGATGCGCTCAAATTATCTCTTGATGATCTCTTACACGCTTCCATCACAATTATCAACTTTTCTAATAAAAAAGGCGTTTAGATACTTTGATATTTAATTATCCAAGCTAGTTAATTAATCAAATAAACGGCTTTTTAGAAAGTATTTTCTTTCGGGAAAGCTTCAAGTTATTTTTATCAAGCAATAACATGTATTTTCACATGCAAAAACAAACAAACCAAGCCAGAAAGAAACGAATGGATAAGGGCAATTTTTTACTTTGAAATAAATGAAAAGTACTTGAATTTGATTTTAAAAAGCTTACAGCCTCTGCTTTTATCGAATTGTTGCTTTTCCTTCAAAAATTAGTTAGAAAGCTTCAGAGTTAATTCTCACATCGATAGGTTTTTAATTAAAAAGCAAAAAGTCATAGTATCTGGGTTTTATCTAACTACAATTTTGGAAATATTTCAAGTTAAACAGGAGAAAAAAAAGCACTTAAACGCGCTGAAAAATGGAACCTACTTCATATAAATCAATTATTTTATTCGATTGGCAAGACAGTAGAGTTGATTTTGTAATGTGTGAGCGGTTGGGTAGACGGCAAGCTTCTGAAATAAAACTACAACACGAGCAAGAGCTGGATGGCTGCCAGGTTATAAGGTTATAGAAGACTTTTCAAAATTCTTTGAGTAATTAATTGAATTTTGATTAATCTCAGGAGATAACGCAGCGATCTGTAGAATCTTATTGACAAAAAGTAAGCTCTCATCTGATCGAAAACAGTAAGGTGGGAAAAATTGGCTATTACCTCGCATACAGGCATACAGGACATTTAAATAGAGGGATTGCTCCTGTCAAAATCAGTAATATTAATATATTTACAAAAAATATAAAAATTCATTCACACAATTTAGAAACATGCCTTCAATCTTAAGCTAGACATTTGTCAATATCGATAAGTTATGCTCTCGCTTCTTTGGCATTGTTATACTGGTAGGACTTGGACTTGTCCTTAAGTAACAATACCAATCTCTCAAAGAAGGACTTGGCTTTGCATTCGAAGAAAGTTTAGCAGAAAACTACATTATCCTCTTCTAAGAATCCATAATGATCATCACTCTGGTTCTTTTGATTTTGCAGCTTTTAGTGCTATTTGTATCATCAAAACGAGTTGTTTTTTCGAAGATTCTCTTAATATTGCTAGTAGTATCCTTATGCGCTTAATTTGCTCAACATTAAGAAGTAAAATCGCTGAAATCTCTATTAAATAACGGAAGTAAATTTCTGGTGGACAATCAATCTAACACTGAAAGAGATTCCTGTTTAGATAATTTCTCTAAAATCTGGCCGGAAGGTGCTCTTGAAATGTATTCTGAGGCTGAATAAAAATTATGCACTTCTGAATGCCCTTGTGATGAGATGCACTCCTAAATAAATAAGAACTACTCCGCTTGTAAATGGTAAGATTAATCTATGACTGGAGCAGAAATTGAAAGAAAACTAAAGCTAATGAACAAGTTAAAAGCCCTTGAAATCGAATTGAACTGCAGTGGCATCCGCCAACCAAAAAGCAAATTCTTCTTTTCAGATTATTCAGCAAATCCTATTAACAATCAAGAGAATTGCTATGATAAGGCAGTGTCTCTCATCGAAAGTCGCGTTGATTCTGAACAAGCTCGCTATGGATTCACTGCTATTCTCGTGATATTTCTGTTAGCTCTCGTATAATTTAGACTTATCTCGAAATAATCCTTATTTTAAACTTGTATCTTAACAAGAATACATGCATCTTCTTTAGTTAATGAAATAAAAGATAAATCAAGTGACATTATCGATGAAACTAAAGACCACTAACTCAGTAGCAGAAGAATAGTTCTCTTTGATGTCCGCTTTAAAAAACAACCGACATTTTCACCTATGATTAAATGTGAGAAATCAGAGGTACGCAATTTTCCAATCGTTTCAGAGGCTTAAGAGACTAATATTGAACCAAACTTGCTGAATTCAAACTGTTGAACAGCAACCTTTTTCTTATCCCGCTATTTCCCCTTTCCCTTTCCTTTCTTCTCTTTACATTACAAGACTATACCCACCTTGTTTGCTTATTCTTTATCTGTTTGTTAACTTTTTATCTTGATTCTCTAGTAATCTACTAATCAATTTCTCAAAACCAATCAATCACATTACATTACATTATTAAAATCTCTGATTGGTTTCTCTCCTAATACTTTGTCGAAAAGAGCGTTTGTAACATGAACGCATGCGTTACTGTTTCATCAAAATACTTAACTCACACAGATAAATAACCGAATTATCCCATCAACAAATAAAACTTAATTGTTTTAAAACAATATGATCAACATATTAGGATTTTGAATAAAAATCAAAAAAAAGCAAATCATCTCAGAAACATCAATCATATCAATTAATTGTCTTGTCTGCAAACAGAACAATAATGTTAATATGATTAATTAGATAAATCATTGGATTGAGAAGAAAAATGATAATTGATTAAATGGAAGGGGGAGGGTGACGCATTTTGAATTTAATTAAAACACAAAAACAAGAATAAATAGTAAGCTTCCAATAATATTTTGAAGGGGAAGAGAATCTCCTTGTTTCTTTCATTAAATAAAATTTAATGCGCTGTGTATCAAACTAACAAAGAGGAAGAATGCAGAATGTTCTCATTCCTCTAATCAATTTACTTGTTGTTTCTCAAAAGAAATAAAAAATGATCCTTTTTCATATTCCTTTCAAGGAGTGATTCAAAATAACAGCTGAAATTGTGCTTAAGTTGTGAAATAAAATATTTAATAGCTGAGAGTTTTATTCATTTTTGATTTGTTTGAAATCAGAAGAGACCATTTAAAAGTACTCCATAAGGGAGAGAGATAGACCTAAGAAAATAAACTTGCTGGACAGATTTTATTGAAGAAATTTGAGATTGCTATTACATTATTTTTTGAGAGAAAATTTAAAAAGAAGCAAGGCAATAATTTGAATATTCGCTTGGGGGTTTTCATATCAACAGAGTGATTGTGTTAGTAGTACTATTGGATTTATTACCAATAAAAAATGGAGTTGGTTCTCAAGAAAGAGTTAAAGAAAGGAGAGCTAATTTTATTATGTAGGATATTTCTTGCCAAGAATCTTATGAAATTGTTTGAGACTCTAAGGCAGGTTGAAATAGGTGAGAAATAGTTTCAGCTTGTTGTGAGTTTCTTAAAAGCTTGTGGAGGAATTATATAAGGAAGAGGAGCAGAGGGAGATTTCAGATGTGCGCGAGAGAGAGACAGAGCAATAAATTTAATTTGATAAAAAATAAGATAAAGAGCTATTCCTGCCAAGAGAAAGAAAAACAAAAGAATACAGACTAAATAAATGGGAAATCAATGTTGTGCTGCCTCATAAACCGTCCCTGATCAAGTTGGAAGTCAAACAACTCCGAATTACACTCCTATTATGTAGGTACAGACAGAGGAAGATTAACAAAATACCCTTGTCAACGAAAGAAAAGAAGATGCCAAAGGTAATAGTTGAAAAAATGATGTTTCAGTTAATGCTCATCCTATTTTTTATTTCTTAGTGCATGCTTAAGTCGTCGAATAAGATGATGCCGCAGCTGCAGCTGCAAAATAGACCGAGATTAAAATGAAAGAATAGATAGCTGAAGACAAGCAGAACTAAGTCGTCGTTGCCTGTAAGAAATTCAAGAGAGAAAATATCTTTTTTTTAATGTTAAATTGTTTTTTTGTTACAGAACATGTATTCAAGAAGCAGTTAGATAGTCTGAAGAAGGCGATGGGAAATGCTGAGAATCTCAAGAAGATCGCTGACTATGGAAAGAAAATGACATAGGCTATTGCTGAACTTGATATTGTGATCCAACTCTTCAGTCAGACTGTTTAGAATACAAGTTATATTAGAGAATTCAAGACAGAAATAATTGGTCTTTATGGTGACTTGCAGATGTTCAGATCGTTCCATCTGAGATACACTATTGATGAAGCTTTCTTCTCTGATTTGTCTGTTATTTCAGATATTGCTCGCATTGTTAAGAATGCTTATGTCCTCAACACAAAGGATAACAAAACTAATTACGAAGGATTAGCTAAAGAGCTGCAATCAGGTGACTCGACTTCATAGTTTGAAACTGCCAAAGCTAAACTCTCGAAGATCAGAGATCAATTTAATAAAGTTTCTGGATAAAACTTCTCGAAGCTGCCTAACTATCTGTACGTCACTTTCAATCAAGAAAGAGGTTTCGCTTTGTGGACTCAACTCTTCCCAAACGACTTCGAAGTATCAAACTAAGTTTTTTCTGAGAAATATGCAGCTGCTTGCGGAGTTAAAAAGGAAGAAGTCCTCCAGATTATCACTCTTCTCGACAATGCAAACGATCAAAGAGTTGATATCTACTAATGGACTGACTTTGTCAAAGAATACTCTGAATTCTTAGATAAGTAAGATAAGATATTGCCAGATAAAATCGCTTCATTCGCCACTCAAATATCAAGTAAAAAACATTATTTTCCTGTTTGTTTTTCAATTATATTTCCCACTTCTCAATTGATTTATTATAATTTTATTTTTTTCTTCTTTAGGTTATGCTTACACTATGAAAATCGCTCCTGAAAAAGATGATGACGGAACATATATCTACAATTCTGGAATTACATTTAAGGGAACACTTGACCAGGATAATAAGAGACAAGGAAGCGGAACTTTAAAAGATGAAGGCTACGTTTACGAAGGAGAGTTCCTTAATGATCTTCCTAATGGATCTGGAAAAGAAACCAGAAGGGGAATTGCTTATGAAGGATCTTTCGCTTCAGGGTATTACTCTGGTTCTGGAAAGTTAACATTCCCCAATGGAAGACAATATATTGGAAATTTCTTGAATCACCAATATAACGGATAAGGTGAGCTTACTGGAGATGATGGTGTCAAGTACGAAGGAACATGGAAGGCAGGAAATCTTGATTTTGGTAAAATCACCTATCATGATGGTTCTCATTACATTGGATAAATCGGAATGAACATCTTCAAGCATGGCAAGGGTTCTCTCCATATCGTTAAACCCTCATTCACAGCAGCTCCTGCTCAATCTGATAAAACAACTCTATCAATTGAAGGAACTTGGGAAAAAGATACTCCAGTTTCTGCTAAGGTTTATTCTTTCCTCGAGACAGTTCTTTACGATGGCACTCTCAATAATTGGGCTATTACTGGTAAAGGAAAGCGTCTTTACGTCGATGGCTCTTATGATGGTAATACATTTGAAAGATGATCAAGAATTTCTAATTCTTGTTTGAATTGATAGGTGAATTGCTAAGAGATAAGAAAAATAATGATGGTATTCTTACATTCAAGAACGGTGATAAATTCAATGGAAAATGGGTTGAAGACTAATAAGTCAAGGGATCTTACTCGTACGCAAAGGAGAAAGACCACAGCTATGATGGAGAATGGAAAAACGGCTAAATGACTGGTAAAGGTAAATTTACCTACTCGTCAGGAGGCTTATACGAGGGAGATGTTGTCGAAGGAAAGCGTTAGGGCAAAGGAACATACAAATACAGAAATGGAAACAAGTATGAAGGATAGTGGGTAGATAATAATCAAGAAGGAGAAGGAAAATTCTGTTATTCAGGAGCTAATCCAGGTGAAGAAGGAGATATTTACTCAGGCCAATTCAAAAAAGGAAAATTCAATGGCTTCGGACATTACTTCTATCGCAAATCTGGAAAATAATACATTGGTAATAACTTACAATAAATAATATTATTTATTAATTTTCTATTTAAAAAAGGTTTCTGGGAAGAAGATAAATGGAGTGGAGAAGGAAAGTTCTTAGGAGCTGACGGAAAGGTTGCCAAATCAGGAGTATGGAAAAATGATCATCTTGAGAAAGAAAAGGTTGAGGCTGATCTCATAATTCCAGAGAATCTCAAGAATCTTATTATGAAGAATCTACCTGCAGTTTAGCCTGTTGTTCAACCTGCAGCTGGTCACTGAAGCGCATTAACATATTCAGCTAACATTTTCTTGTGATTGAGCTTAATATAACCTTCTCTTTATTTTGTTTTTTTTTCGTTTTGTGTTGCTTTTTGGTATTTTTACATTTGCCTTTTCTCAAAGGATATTCAACATAGACTATCTCTTTACTATTTACTCAAGGGTCATCTTAGCTATTTCCAAGAAATAATCAAAATTTATCAACTAAGTGAAAGAATATTTTAGAAATTTGTTTTTGTTTTTTTCTATTCATTTAACAGTAAATTTTATTAAAAACTCTCAGTGGAGATAAATTTAATTTGTTACTCTCTTTAAGCTGTTCTTACAGATATTTCCAAAAATCAATCTATCTCTAGTGATAATTTAATGAAAAATCAATAAACCTATTCCTGACAATAAGGCAACAATAAAGAGAGAGAAAAAACATTATTAAAAATTCAGAATTGATATTCCAACAACTGATAATCTTCTTCTTTGATTCATGGTCTCTGGAAATCACAAGAATAACCTTTCTGTTTCTTAAGCTTCTTCTTCTGAATTCACTGGAAATCATATTGAGTCTTAAGACGAAGAGGAGACATCTCATTTTGATTTCTATGTCAAGGAATGCAAACTCTAAGTGCCATAATCTGAAATGATCAGTGCTCTCAATTGCTAATAGTTAAGTAATCCTTTTGCTTAGAAGATAAGAAATTCAAACCATGAGCATTTCAATGAAGGTCATTTCCATTAGGAGTCATATAAAAAAGCAATATACTCTCCTTATTTTCAACTAAAGCAAGATACACAACTACCTAATTAAGATCCCGCTGAAAAGTTTTTAGTGACAGTGTTGTCGCCTGTAGGGGTTCCCAAGAGAATTCGAGTTTCTCCTAACTCTCTTAGCCTCATGAGCACAAAGGAAGAGTCAAATTGCTAGATCGGCAATGTAGAATAGTAATATTCCAATGAAAGATGCCAACTCTAAGAAAAGGATTCAAAGAAGAAGAAAGAATAATCATCTAGTAGTAGAAGCTAAAAACCTAAGGTAACAAACCATGAACTTATCTTAGAATTATCAGAAAATTATGAAGCATCTCCTTCGTAGATTGTTGGTTATGCAGGCAGCGAGTTGAAACATCTGTAGAAAAAGAAACTAATTAGATTTAAGAGAGAATTGAAAGCGAGAGAAGTAAGATAATTGCACTAGATAATGGGCGGCCCATAGTTACAGAATAGTGGTCTAGTAGATATTACTGAAATTAAAAATTGTTTCACTATCCGACGTTGTAGCTAGCCCATAGCATTTGAATCGCCTAAGAGAATAAACAGAAAAGATATGTTTAGATAGTTCTAGACATTGCCATCTAGTCCATAGAATAATAATACTATTCAGCAGTCTCTCTTTTCTGAATTTATGCCAAATAAGCAGATTACATAGAAAACTGTTACTGAAGGAGCATCTAAATAAGAAAGAAATAATACATCCGATGTGATCTCAGATTCTATTAACACAAGTAAAATCAGCAGCGCATCCCATCAAAGATCAGGATAATAGCCGAGTTTAATGCGAACTGAATAAGATGATATTTACAAATATTCATTCTACAAGCAAATCGCAGGCAAAGACAACAATAACATTATCTAAGAAGTGATTGCAAAAGATACACTCAAAAAGATTGGTTGTTTACCTGATAATTCTCAAGATGGATTAGTCTTATCAGAATTGGCATTGAAAGAAAGAGCAGTCACAGATCAAAGTTCCAAAGAAACTAAATTACAAATTGAGCAGTTAGATCGTCTTGAGCATTCTTATTTAGCAACATAAACCAAATCATTTAGATAACGATTTTCTTCTTCTTCTTAGCAGCACTCACCTTCACTTCCTGTTCCAGTGAAGAAACCTCTCCTTCAAAAGCTACAAAAAGTGACTTTGATGATGGACAATTAAGAACTAAGAGAAAAAGAAAAACGAACTCAATAGCAGCAAGATTGCTTTTTTATGCGAAGAATGGCTAATTTATCGAATGAGTTCACATCTTCAAAGAGCAGAGGATAGAAGGCCAGACAATTGGAGAACAAGAAAACATAGCAAATAGAAGAAAAATCATTTGATTTTGAGGGTTAAATTATGTTCCCCCTCAGAAGACTGCCTTTAAGCAGTTAAATAAGAGTAAATAAGCTTTTGCATTCTCACCAAGTTAAAGAATCATCCCAAGAAAAAATAACTTTAAACGAACTAAGGGATGATAAACTTTCTTCTAAAGAAAATTAATAACAAAGAAAATGCTTGCAAGTCTGTCTGCTGAGAGATAATAGGGTTCTATCATAAATGTCACTATTAAAAGAGAAAGGTCTTTATTCAAACTAAGATTTATTAGAAATAATTCCTATTTACATACCTTTACCAAAGAATGTGCTCATCATGCAGCATTGTTCAACTCCTCCTGAATTCTCTTGTCTGCCTGATCTCCTTCAGTGGCTAAATGAGAGAGATCCACTTAAAGATCCATTTCGTTATGTCTATGATGATTAGCTGAATTCAATTTAAAGCTTCTTAAAGTTGAGGGAATCAATCTAGTTTCTGATAGTTTCTCCGGATAGGCTTCCAATTGATTCATTTTGCCTTAATCCTTTCTTCAATCTTTAATAAAAACTGAAGCAGATTAAACTAAAATCAGCTTCACCTTCAAACTTTCAATTCAATTAGATCAGAAAGAATTGTTTGCCTTCATCAGCAGAAAATAAATAAATATTGCATCCAAATCCCAAGCAAGACACATTCATCACATGTGAGTCGTAAAGAAGAGGAAGCAATAGCAAAAGTCCTTACAAATCAAAATAATGCTTAGCTTCTGTGATAATTAATTCCTAGTGAGAAAGAATAAAGTGAAAACAACTTGCTTGCTTCATCTGACACTTAAAGTTAACTCTTTGATTGAAACAATAATTTAAACTTGAATTTAACATATTTTCTTCTTTTAATCTAATAATTGCATGGTTTACCTTCTTTATCTACTATTGTCTTCCTGTCAAAATAGGATTATTGTTTTATTTTGGGTAAATATTAAGAAAATAAATAAGATAAATAATTAGATTTTAGTTGATGTAAATTAGCAAACGAATTTGAAAATTAAAAGAAAACAGAAACTATTTATCCTATTTATGGGAATTATGTAGATTTTAATGGAGTTTCAAATAATTGAAAAGTCATTATTATCAGAGGAACTTTGAGCAGAAGATAATTAGAGTATTTAAGAGAAAATATTTAGAAGACTAACTTTTAAATAAAAAGCACATCCTTAGTCAAGTTAAGTAATAAATAATTGATTTAAAATTAAAAAATATCATCCAAAAATAGATTTAAAAAAATGAGCAAAAAACCCTTTGAATCAGTTTCTAAACTAAAAAAAACAGGAAATGGTAACAACATATACTTTTTGCAAGTTAATTATTTATTAATTAATTATTTACTTTAGGTGCGATTTACGATGTGGAATACATTTATGGGAAAAGACTAGAAAATGGAGTCACTAAGTATCTTGTCAAATGGGAGGGATACCCAACATCGGAGAGCTCTTTTGAACCTATTGACAACCTTGAAAATGTCTAGCATTTTATCAGAGGATTTGAACGTAAAATGAGTGAACTTATATTTAAGGTGGCACTCCTAACTAATGCTCGTAAGGGTCTGCCTCCTGTTGATGGAAGGATAAATAATGTATAAAATAATAGAGTCCTTCCATAATCAGTTCCTAATCAACCACTACCTTAGAAATAATCATCTTTAGGTCTCAAGCTGTCATACTTAAGCGAGCTTGAAGAGGCAGAAACAAAAAAGCCCATCACTAAGTCAAATCCAATTTAGTTTAGAGATCCAGTTCTCGATAACGAACTAAATGAAAAGGAAATGGGAATAAGGGCAATTAACAATGAGAAAATGAAATACGGTAATTTCAACAATGGGGATATTCCTCAATGCATTGTTAAACATGCACCTTATACAAGGATCCAGAAAGCTCTTGGCAAGAATCATACTTTGCTACTCCCCAGTTCAATCTACTTTAAAGTTGAGTTCAAACCTCGACCATCTGGAACTGTACCACTTAGCGCCTACATTTCATTTGAGGAAATCAAAGATAAGTATCCTCGAGAGCTTCTGAACTACTACTATTAAAATGCAGTGCTCTTAGATCCAGTTCCTCAACAATAATAAGCATAGGATCAACCAGCTAAGCCTTGAAAAATTTTGGAAAAATCTTGTATTCTATTATTTTTTGTTGTGCCTAACTAACCCAATTTATTTGAAATACTAAGAAATTGATAAAATTGCTAATTTACATTTATGATTTTAAAATAATAATTGAAAGAATAGTTAGTTCAAAGGGTAACCCAAAATGATAAGAACAAAAATCTATTACAAACTTTATCTTTCCTCTTTTCATATTTGGGAATAATGATCCTTAAAAATGAGAAATCTACTATAATTTAAAAAATAAATATGTCATGACAGATCTTTTGTGGTTTAACTGGTTTAATATTTAAAACAAATGAGTAGTTTGTTTGATTCAGTAATTAATCCTTTTTTGTTCAACAATATTAGTGATTTCATTGTAGCTGTAAAGTACTTTGGACTATTTATTTTTAGCTTAAATAAACCAAACATTGTTCAGAGCTACCACAAGATTATCAATTTTCACGTCTCTGCTCAATAATTATTTATTCAATTCAGCTTCAATATCTCGCTTGGCATCTTTTTCTTGAGTATCTTTTGATTTGGATTTGGGAAAACATATCTTTTTACCTTGAGAAAACACTGAATAGATTTCTTTTTCTTATTTATCAAGATTCACAGCTTGCTCATCAATATTCAAAAAATAAAATTGCATGTTCGGCAATCTTTAGTTGGAAACCTTGTGAAACTTATAGCCACCACAAATCAAGATTTAGCTTGGATTAATCTAGATACCTAAGGCTTAGTAAAACAGAGCTTCTTCTAATTCTTTTTAAAGACGGAATTACAATATCTACCACGTATTGGTGCTAATATCGTATCTCTCTAGTTGCTGAATAAGTTATCCTTCCATATCTTTTCCACCAAATTTATAGAGTGATTTATTATTGAAAGATACCAATGTGCATCCAATCGCAGGAATGCTACAATTCTTCTTTATAACCCATTCGTTAGAATTAATATCGTAACACTCAAATCGGGCTGTTGGAAGAGATTCTCCATCAATAATACCTCCAGCTAAGAATATGAAGTTGGAATCAATAGCACACACTCCAAAACCGAATCTCTAAAAGGAGCAAGGGATGTTGGAGAGTGGGATTAAGGTAGGGACTTCATCATTCAAAAGAAATAACATGTTGCTTGACTTGCCACCAACAACCCAAACCTGTATAAAACCAAGAAATCAAATTATGTAAACAAAGTTTAGGTTTACTTGAAAGTTGTCTCCTGAAAGAATTGCGCAATCGTCTGGCAGAAGCATATCAATATTCAGATCAAGTTGCTCGATGAAGAGCCGTTTTTAATCGAAAAGATTGGTTTGGACAACTAAGTAAAATCAAATTATGAATGCACAGTTAATAGACATTACTTCGTTTGGTCATTGGAAATATTGTCGCTGCGTATTTCTGCTTTGGCATAGGAATCTTAACGTAGCCAGAATGAGCGAAAAAGGAGAAATCATCGGTTGTCTAGAATGATTCAGCTTCTAAGGCTTCCATATCGGAGAAGATGCTTTGCTGCTTACAAAATTAGAGGGTGCTAAAGAAGTTGAATCTTAAATCTGGTTAAATTGCAATCATTTTCTCAAGGATGCCTTTCAGTTCTGGGCTGTGATAAGTTTAGATCGTTTAGAGAAGTTTTGCCATTTCAGAAGGCACAGTTTTGACAGTATTTTTAACATTGTTCGTCAAAAGAAGGAGTAAGTTCATTCCTAGTGAAAAAATTACCTATTTGTCTGAAAGTTATATGGCAGGATTTTTGATTGCTTCAGCAGACAAATACAGTTATTTTAAATTCTCAGCTCTTTTTTGCGTCACGTTGAACATTAAGAATGGTTATGGTGCAAATTTTAGTGTATTTTCTGGGGAGAAAAAGAAGTTGCAAGGGATAATTGGAGATACCTAAAGCTTATTGGTTTTTTATAACTCTAATAGATACTAGAGACCTTGGATGAGGTTCAAGATATTTCGGTAATCATCACGCTTAAACTAGTTAATTAATGATTTTTCACCATCATTTCCATACCTGGAATCAAGTCTATCTCCAATGCTGTCAAAGACTATTAAAAAACGATGAACTCGCTTCAGTTTCTTGTCGAGAGAGAGCTAGTAAGACCATTTGCGGATTGAGACTAAACCAGGATGCTTGATAGAAGAATATTACTGTATTTGTTCAATCAAGGCTTGATATTCCTACTCATCATGCACAACTCTGGACATCTAAGTGAATCGCTCATGCTTCTCCTTATCAACAACTCTATAAATGGTTGATTCCGATTCTGTGGAGAGTGCTTCCTCTTCTTCGAGACCTTCAAGCATTTTATCAAAAGGCAAGAATGACTCATGAGTATTGGGATGAGACTTTGGAGTAGAGGAAATGCGTTAACTAGTAGAATTCTATTGTATTTATGAAATTCTGCGGCTAATTGGAGTTAAAACTGGAGAATTGCATTCAGACAAATTATGCTTGGGAGAGCTAAGTAAGTTAGAAACAAGAGAAGAGTTTAAAGGGGAGTTTCCGAAGCTCTTGTTCTTACTGATAGAACTTATAAAAGATGAAAAATCGCTGTCTTTTTTGTCCATTTCTTTAGGTGTATTAGGAGACTGAGTGTGCTTCTACTAGAATAATTGTGCGAAATTTTATTAGAAATTGAATTAATTTTTAATTTCTTCTAACCCAACCAATAGTCTCGCTTTTTAATTGTGCAGATTTAACTTAAGAATGTCTTTCAATCACTTTATTCTTTGATAGTTCTATAACATGAGTGTAAATCTCAAGCTTTTCTATAAATTGAAGATAGTACTTCTATTAAAAAGTATGATTTATTTTACTTCTTTTTGGAGTTATCATTCTTTTAAACTGATCAAAGATGCCAAAACAAATTAATTATGTCAGAATATCCGAATAACTCCAATTTTAGATTTAACAAAATTATATTACAGATTCTTTGGCATTTTGATCTATTTTTATTCTTTTTGTGTTTGAGTGATCTTCATAAACTAATATATATTGAGTTAATTTAGAAGCATATTATTTAACCCTTCCACCTGGACAACTACTTCAAATTAGCCCTACCAACTACAATTAAGATTATTAACAACCTACCTGAATTCCCTCCACAAATAATTTCTCAATCTCTTTCTTTTTATTCTAAAGAT
>Ga0302271_10000986_pt1 | contig 27917 bp, 15 predicted proteins | sample III_Bog_N1_1_FD_198767 | JGI IMG/M metagenome (GOLD analysis project Ga0302271, IMG submission 198767) | Peat permafrost microbial communities from Stordalen Mire near Abisko, Sweden - III_Bog_N1_1 | ecosystem: Environmental > Terrestrial > Soil > Wetlands > Peat | place: Sweden: Abisko... | reverse complement strand
CTTAACCAGCAATCACAGAATAATTAATCTAAATTCAAAAAATAGTAACACAAACAAACAAATCAAGTTAATCCGCTTGGAGAGCCTTCCATACCTCACTTCACACTCATTCAACAAAAAGGTAATCCAAGTGAACAACAACTCATAAATATACATTACGGTGTTTGTTTAACTCAGTAAACTCGATGAATCCCAACTTAGAATCCCCTTAACAACAAGACAACCAGCAATCAATGGATGCAGTCTAGTACCAGTAAAACTTAACTTTGATTCGCTGTAAGATATGCATCTGATCTTGTTCATTTTGTTACAAAGGAATAATATCAGACCGAGTAGTTCTTCTTCGAAAAAACAAAAACCCCATTTGCCAGAGCCAGAAGGAGAGATCGAGGAGTACATGTAAGGAACAAAAAGAGATTGAGATAATTGAAAGAAATATTGTATTAATTTCTTCTTTATTTTACTATCATAGGGAGGTGCTCTTGGAACATTAGAAAGCTTGTGAGAAGAGTGGGAAGTATGTTGAAGCTGAGATGGCCAAGAGAAGGCTAGGTGAGCTTAAAGTTGAGTTTGAAAAAAGGTCCAAGTCAGAAATCAAATCCAGACATCAAAGTGAGGTAAGAATGAAGGCATTCTGGCAGGCAAAAATTAGCCATAAGACTTGATAGAAGCATGATCTTGATAATATCTTTTTATTATTTTCAAGAAACAAGAGATCGAGAAAGCTCATCTCAGCGAGTACAACGAATTCAATGAATTCTGGGATAAGAAAATGCTTGAATTCAATCAAGAAGCAGAGAGAGTCGAGCAAGAAACAAATCAGCGACATGAAGAAGAAATAGCTAAGATACATGATGAACTGTAGCAATCCATAAGTAAAATTGATTGGGTTTACATGTATTGCTAAATAATGTTATTTGCGAAATCATCTTGGTTTTTGTTATTGTTTCACACAGGCTAGAAGCCAAAGGACACCGTTGAGCTGCTTAGCTTAAGGAAAACAGAAGAGCAACTCGCAAAGCAACAAGAGTAAAAAATATAAAATGGATTGATCTTGTTTTAGTTTTTTTATTCTGAGTGTATTGAATATTCTTTTTGGGTGTACTTAGATACATGGAAGCGCATCAGATCTAGCAGAGGATTTTCGCTCTCGAAAAAGAAGAATTTGAGAAATGGAACTTCTCGAGAAATGCTAAAATCAGAAATCTATTGACTTAAATGAAAACCAGATAAGCCAATGAAATTAGCGCACTTAGATAGAGAATATTCTCTGGGCAAGAAGAATAAAGGAAAATACGTACACAAGAGCTAGAAAAGTAAGGGAAATAATGATGATGATCAGATTGTGATAACAAAATAATCAGCAAAACTTAATGAACTTGATATTAATTGTTGTTGTTGTGTTGAATATCCAAGGCTGCTGCAGAAATACAACAATGTCAAGAAAGAATTGGAATCAACTCAAGTCTAAGAACAGTCCAGGATGGAAAAGTCACTCAAGAATGGATGTACAAAATGATTAAATAGATGTTATGAATTTTTGATCATGACAATTTTTATTTTTGTTGGGTTTTTGCTTAGCTGTGATAAACGCATCGAAGATCATGAATCAATCAAGAATATCGAATGCTTCCTTTGCTAAGGCTAATAGGAATAACTAATATTGAATAATAGTTGTAACTTTTCACAGTTAATTGTATGTTTTGTATGTTATTGTTAATTGCAGTAGAAATATCTTTTTGTTTAATTTATTTTCTCTATCTTTTTTTTAATTCTTTTTTTATTTATTTTTACAAAAATACAAGTCGTGCGAAAGTCATAAAAACATGTGTTCTCTCTATTGAAAAGGAATAAGCCTTTGAGTGGATAAGGAGACCTCGCGGGAGTTGAATGTAGAGTGATTATTGATTTTTCTGCAGCTTTTTTAAAAAATAAAATAAAATAAAAACAGAACACATCGAAATAAATGAATCCAATGTCACGTAATAAAGAATTAATTAGTATTTTTTGGATATTTGTGAAATAAAACTTATGCCTACAATGAATACTCCTTACTTTTTATCAAGTGTTTATAAAGTCTGGAGGTTATTGCTAACTGGCTGATAGATTTCTTCAAGGCAGTACACTATCATCTTCTTTAGACATCTGTATTTATTTCTAAGAGAACAAACAACTACCAACAGAAAGCTAAACACTAAAAAAAGCAAATATTTTCAAACTCTCTACTCACAAACAAGACTTCCTTTAGGTATAAAAACTCACCAAATCGATAAAATCTGTCGTCATCATAGATGTGATGTCATTCTCTTTTGCATTATAACGCAGACAATCTATGCGTCTAAATACTCTCAAGGAAAACACTTAGGAGCATTTGCAATCATTCAAAAACTTTGGAGAGAGAAAAAATAACTGGAATTTCCACTCAATTAATTCTTGGAAAATGAAGAGAGGGAAATAAGAAATATTTGTTAGAGTGTAAACTGTTCTTTACCATTATTAAGATCCAAAACCTAGAATAAAAGCTGATAGTGTTGACTTGTGGAGACTCAAGAGAAATACAAGTCTATGATATGTAGGCTGGGGTGGAAGCTGAGATTGGAGCTGATTGCTTTGGTGAATGCTATAATGGAGATGATGTTGCTTTCAACAACACTTTTATACTCTGTCTCAATTATTTCAATATCTTGAAAGCTGCTGCCTAGCGAGAATTAATACGCTCTTGAGTGATCAAGGAGGCCTCTCAGAAGTTTAATGAAGAGGATTTTAATTTTGTTCAGCTGTTTCATAAAATAAAATCAGCACAACAAAACAGATGAATCCATGGGACAAACCTTAAGGGTGTTTGTATTGTTATTATTAATTCAAAGATATTATTAATTGCTTGTTTAAATCTTACTTTGTCTTGCGAATATGTTGTCTGTTTCAGATGAAGTATTTCCAAAGTCTTAAGACTGTTGTTCAGTGGCTGGTAGATGTCTTTGGGCATTAGAGTCCCAGCTTCTTCGAACAAAGGGACGGATTTCATTGAAACCTCCAAAGCCTTCAAGGTGCTGCTCTTTGAAATAGTCTCAAATAACTAAGAGAAATACTCATTGTTTTCTCTGCTTATCGACATTGCTGTGAGGATAAACTTCTTGAGAGTTTTCATCGCTGCGGCACCATTGAATACATAACCAACATATTTTAGAGGGAGATTCCATTCTGATAGAACAATATTAAGATTTTCTAAGGGTTGACTGTTTTGTCTAAGAGCTTCTTCAAGGATCCTAAAGAATCCTTTGGTACTCCCTAAATAGAAAACAGATAAGATTCTAAGGGACTTTGAACGAGCAAGAGCGTACTGCAGCAGAACCCCTAGTTCCGGTCTTTTGGAGACTACTTCTAGGCTTTTAAGATATCTGGATTATCCAAGAGCCAAGCCCAATTAGGTTGCAGTTGAAACGGAGAATAATAGGCCATTTAAAGTTACATCTGAAAATTAGCAAACGCAGCGACAGAGTTCGGAAGAATTCAACACAGTAACCCTATTGAATCTCAAGGTAAATCTGGTATTTTACCTATCATTCATAGATAAGCTATTTCCTTATGCAATCCCTTGGAATAATTCTTTGAGATCCAAGTAGATGAATGGATTTTGATAACCATCTCCTTGAAATCTCAATTTTAGACTGAGCTCACTCAAGTTTGTCATGAACTGGAATGCATGACCTAGAGCATTAATTGCAGGGTTTTGGGGGAAGATTTATTCCACTTATTGAATGGCAATACTCTTCAGTGAATTCTTATTGTATTTTAGAATCCTACCTACTGACCTATATGATACATCGCTGAGAGCATTGTCAGTAGTATTTAGTGAGAACGCTGTTAAGCTTCCAGATTCTCTGCCCGGGCTGATCATAGCTTTTTCAAGCATCTCAAAGCTGTTTTCATTTAGACTGGGATAACTGATGAAATGATTAGACTTTCCAGATTCACAAGCGATCCTTCTTTCGTACAGAACACTAAGCTTACTGGGTTCTCTTCGAACTCATAGGACATATCCAAAAATGAGCGTTATCTGAAGTCCATCTCAAGAATTTTGAGGTTTGGTGCGTTTTGAATATGATCAAAAAGAATATTTGTAGTTAATCTGGAAAACTTGAAATCCTCATTGAAAATCAAATTCAGTCTGCGAATGCTGGACAATTCAATGAACGATAAGGCGAGGAAGGTATCTGCTGGAAGCTCGCCGAGGGATTATATCCAGAGGCTCACAGCAATTTCTGATCTAATCATGAGGGAAAATACATCCAGCTTCTGCTTGCAGAACAATCTGTTAAACTAAATGCAGTAAATCACTGAAAAGAGGGATTATTCAGTGCTACCGTTTTGCTCTTCATCGCTTAGATTCTCTGAGAGGAAGCAATCAGCTTCTGAGTGGTATTCAGAGCATTCGTCAGACTAGCAGGGTTACAGAGTGAGGATTATCATATTCTTGTTTGTTTTCTGATTTAGGGTGAGAGGTTTATTAAATTGCGCTGAAACTCATCAAAAGAGCACATAGATAGTGGTAATTAGAGGGAAATATTATTGTTATTAATAATACTGCTATTACTTTTCTCCTATCTTTACACAGAGACAAATATCACTTTTTACATTCAATAGTAAAGTCTCTTTCTTTTTTTTGAAGAGATTAGAGATTTAACAAAAGAAACATCCCTTTAGAATTACTTTTTCTCTCAGTTTTAGGTCAATTTTGTAGGAACTAATTGATTAATATCAGCATTAAAATAATTAATTCGTGAGAATAGATTTTTAATTGTTAAATTTTTTTGTGAATTATCGCAATTTATTTTTAGAGTAATGATTTCAACACTTTGAAAATCCTTCTTTATTTTTTCTCAAACTATTGTCAATCAGACAGAATGCAACATTGTATCAATCTTTTTGCTTTGATAACTAATTATTGTAATATTCTTTTACCATTACAACCATTCCTATTACCAGAGAGATACAAATTTAAAGAAGAGAGAGTCACACACTTTGAAATTCCTTCTCCTAAAAATTTTGCACCACTCTCACCAATACTATTAAGAAAGAGATCTAAATTTAAAGAAATGAGAGTAAAACACTTTGAAATTTCTTCTCCTAAATACTTTGCACCATTCTCACCAATACTAGTTTGATAGAGATCTACATTTAAAGAAGTGAGAGTAACACACTTTGAAATTACTCCTCCTAAAGACCTTGCACCATTCTCACCAATCATATTAGCACAGAGATTTAGATCTAAAGACGTGAGAGTAACACACTTTGAAATACCTTCTCCTAAATACTTTGTACCTTTGTCACCAATATTATTATCTTTGAGATTTATATTTAAAAAAGTGAGAATAACGCACTTTGAAATTCCTTTTCCTAAATGCTTTGCACCATTGTCACCAATCATATTACCACAGAGATTTTCATTTAAAGAAGTGAGAGTAACACACTTTGAAATACCTTCTCCTAAAGACTTTGTACCTTTGTCACTAATATTACTATCTTCGAGATTTACATTTAAAGAACTGACCATAAAGCACTTTGAAATACCTTCTCCTAAATACTTTGCACCATTGTCACAAATTATATTTTTAGTATTAAATAAATGGATTGAATCTATCAATTAATTAGGTATTTCTTGTAGTTTCTCTATCAATTTTTATAGATTCATGGTGTTTATTGAAATCCTTTCAACAATAGATTCTTAGAATTGTTGAGTCTTCATTTGAATTTCTTGAAATATTTTATCATAAATGATATTCTAGTTAGGATTTTGTTTTAATTTTTTCCTTTTTTATGATTTCTTTTTTTCTTTCAATTCTCAATTACATTCAGTATTTGAAATAGTTAATTCTTCATTATGCTTCTCTTTAAAATCTCCTACATCTTGAATAATTAAATTAGATTAGCTTGTTTATTGGCATTTTGTCTACAAAAAAAAACTAATTGATGGATTATTAGGTAGAATAGCTTCTAAAAAATGATGTTTTTATTTTTTGAAATAGATTTTAAGGAAAAATAACAAATTTTTAGGGTGAAATGTCTTATAAAACCTTTTAGAATTTAATATTACAGAAAATCTTACCTTTTAATAAATGTATTTGTGGTCAATTTCAAGTTACAATTTGTTAAATATACGAATTACAATTTTAGAAATTAAAAATGTATCAGCAAGCCTCTTTTGCTTTGTATCAATTTCAACAACATATAACAGGATTTTTTGCAACCCACGCCCTCAAGGATTGATTGAATGGTTGTATGAATATGTAAATCTAATTTTTCTGATAATCTTCTTTTCATGGAAAAATTTTAGGTACTTTTACCAATCATAAAGTCCAAAACATAAAATAAAAGCTGATAATGTTGACTTGTGAGACTCAAGAAAAGTACAAGTCTATGATATGCAGGTTGGGGTGAAAGCTGAGATTGGAGCTGATTGCTTTGGTGAATGCAATAATGAAGATGATATTGCTTTCAACAATACTTTTATATTCAGTCTCAATTATTTCAATATCTTGAAAGCTGCTGCCTAACGAGAATGAATATGCTCGTGGGTGGTCAAGAAGGCCTCTCAGGAGCCTAATATAGAGGATTTTTAGATTGTTCAGCTGTTTCTAAAAATCAAAACAGCACAACAAAACAGATGAATCCATGGAATAAACCTTAAGGATTTTAAGATTGTTATTATCATTTCAAAGATATTGTTGATTGCTTGTTTAAATCTTACCTTGTCTTACGAATATGTTGTTGCATGTTTTAGATCTAGTAATTCTAAAGTCTTAAGGCTGTTGTTAAGTGGCTGGTAGATATTTTCAGGTATTAAAGTCCCGGCCTCTTAAAACAAAGGGATGGATCTCATTGAAACCTACAAAGACTTCAAGGAGCTGCTTTTTGAAATAGTCTCAAATAACTAAGAGAAATATTCATTGTTTCCTTTGCTTATCGACATTGTTGTGAGGATAAACTTCTTGAGATTTTTCATCTCTGAAACTCCATTGAATACATGGCCAATATATTTCAGAGAGAGATTCTATTCTGATAAAATAACAGAAAGATCTTCTAGGGGTTGGCTGTTTTGTCTAAGGGTTTCTTCGAGAATCCTAAAGAATCCTTTGGCCTTCCCTAAATAAAAAACAGATAAGCTTTTAAGAGACTTTGAGCGAGCAAGTGCGTACTACAACAGAACCCCTAGCTCAGGTCTTTTAGAGGTTACTTGTAGGTTTTTAAGATTCCTGGATTTTCCAAGAGCCAAACCTAGTTATGTTGCAGTTGAAACAGAGAATAATACACCATTTAAAGTTACATCTGAAAATTAATAAAGGCAGCGACTGAGTTCAGAAGAGTTCAGCATAGCAATCCTTATGAATACAAAGGTCAGTTTGGTATTTTGCAAAAAGTTCTTAGATAAGCTATTTGCTTATTCAATTCCTTGAAATAGTTCCTTGAGATCCAAGTAGATAAATGGATTTTTAAAATCATCTCCTTAAAATCTCAGTTTTAAACTGAGCTCACTCAAGTTCGTCATGGACTGGAATGCATCACCTAGAGCATTAATTGCAGGTTTTGGGGGGAAGATTGCTTCCTCTTATTGAATGGCAATACTCCTCAGTTAATCCTTATTGTATTTTAGAATCCTACCTACTGACCTATATGATACATCGCAGAGAGTATTGCCTTTTGTATTTAGTGAGAACGATGTTAAGCTTCCAGATTCTTTGCTCGGGCAGATCATAGCTCTTTCAAGCATCTCAAAACTGTTCTTATTTAGACAGGGAAAATCTGATGAAATGATTAGTCTTTCCAGATTCACAAGCGATCCTTCTTTAGGAAGGAACACTAAGCTTACTGGGTTCTTTTAGAACTCATAGGACATATCAAATAATGAGCCTTATCTGAAGTTCATCTCGAGAATTTTGAGGTTAGGTGCGTTTTGAATATGATCAAAAAGAATATTTGTAGTTAATCTGGAAAACTTGAAATCCTCATTGAAAATCAAATTCAGTCTGCAAATACTGGGCAATTCAATGCACGATAAGGCTAGGAAGGTATCTGCTGGAAGCTCACCGAGAGATTAAATCCAGAGGCTCACAGCAATTTCTGATCTAATCATGAGGGAAAATACATTCAGCTTCTGCTTGCAGAACAATCTGTTAAACTAAATGCAGTAAATCACTGAAAAGAGGGATTATTCAGTGCTACCGTTTTGCTCTTCATCACTTAGATTCTCTGAGAGGAAGCAATCAGCTTCTGAGTGGTATTCAGAGCATTCGTCAGACTAGCAGGGTTACAGAGTGAGGATTATCATATTCTTGTTTGTTTTCTGATTTAGGGTGAGAGGTGTATTAAATTGCGCTGAAACTCACCAAAAGAGCACATTGATAGAGGTAATTAGAGGGAAATACTATTGTTATTAATACTGATATTGCTTTTCTCCTCTAATTATTAGACTTTATGACTTTTTGTAATCAAATAAACATTCTCGTTCTTTTTTGTTGAAAAAAACAAACTTACTCTCAGAATTCAATCAAGCTATTCTTCTCATGGAGAATTAAAGCTTGGTAATACAAAATAATTGTATATATCATAATTACAGTTTCTACTCTACTTGATGCCTTCAAAGTAAAGATAATCAATTTCAGATTGTTATTCAATGAATGAATTAGACCAAAAGTGCTTCTCTTAGATGATCATTTACTTATCCTTTCTAGAAACTCACATCTGTTTCTTATTGTAGGTTGAGAGAAATAACTTTCCGTTTTCGGTTGCAGAAAAATTTCATAAAGTAAATGTATTCGAGACAACTGAAAATGAGGGATTCGTTTGTGAAAAGTTCTTTCTCTAAGAGAGAAGGAATCGGCTTCAGAAAGATCTAAGGAACCAATACATTTTGATACACGAGCAGGACTAAAGCTTGACAAATAACATTTACTTGACTGCTTGTGTGATTTAGCCCTAAAACTTTAATTCGATCAAGTAGAAACTAAGAAAAATATTAGCAAGAGATTACACTTACAAATCATATTGGCCGAAGTATTGCAATATTTTGTAATTTATTAAATGAAAACGGTTGGTTTCCTTCTTTGATTTCTTTATTTCCCCAATTTTTTAAAGTATGAAGCCGAGCTAAGATATTTTTATTGTCTTTTTCAAGTTGATTAATAGAGTTAACAAAACTGTAATAAGCAAATTTTTCTTGAGCTCCATTGGTTAGTTATTCCTTCTTTTTCCACCTTCTACAAAGATTTAAGCTGTTAAATTATCTGCATACAAATCGCTTATATTAACATTATTTGTATGCCTACTAAGCCACTAACAAATATCCAATTTTACTGGATTGACCAGCAACCCTCATGCTGCTTTTCTTAAATTCCAAGTCATTGAACATGCAATCAGCATTTAAATTTGTGAATCCCATTAGGTTCTCAATTTCTGAGAGCTCAAATTGGTTTATGTTATGATTATGTCGTATGATCTTTAATTTTTCTTCTCTCTCTGGTCTACAATTAGATGCATGAATGCAAACTTATATTATTCAAGCATAAACTCCCAGAAAGTACAATTAAAACATACCCTCTCACTCCATCACAGAAGATGCATTTTGATTGGGTGTAATAGTGGTAACTTAAAAACCATTTCATAGAATCCCCCCCCAGAGATCCTGTGTTTGTGGCTAAAAAATACAACAAAATCACTTGAAAAATACAAAATTTAAGCAGCTTTTGAGAAGTGGGGGGAAAGGATTAACAAGTTCTAAACAACAAGAAACACAAAGAAATAAAGAGTTCTTCTTGCGTTCTTAGTTTATTTATCTACAAAGCTAAGGGAAATAAACTGCAAATACTCCTTTCCCTGTCACTATCTCACCCTATTCCCCTTTAACCCCTTCTCCCCTCCTGACATTCCTCCTTTGCAAATGTCGACTGATCAACCCAGTGATATCCTTGAAGCCTAGCTAAACCAGAGCATTGCAATCCTCCTAGAACAAAAACGCAGCTAAGTTGACATAAAGAAACTCGAAGAAATGACTCTAGAAGTCCCATTCTTCAAGGAATACCGCAAAGAAGGCAAAGAATTCATCCACCGACGGTGTTGTGCTCTCATGGGATATCAGTTCTTCAATCCTGGAGAACCTGTATTTCATATCGACACTCAAGGTGATAAATTCTACATAATTCTCAAAGGAACTGCTGGTGTGTATATCCGCATTGATAAGACAAATCAAGCTTAATCTAGCCAGTCTAACTAATCAAATAATTCCTCTGATCCCAAAAAAGAACAATCAAATAGTAATCCAAATTAATCAGTTGTTTCTCCTAAGAATTCAACCTTCCTTGGCACCACCAATGCTAATCAAGATACAGTTAACAGTACCACCAGCAAAAAACCAAGTGACTTAGTCTGCGTAAAGGAACTCCATGAAGGCTAATCTTTCGGTGAGTTAGCGCTTTTGCAAAATAAGAAACGTCTTGCGAGTATTATCTGCCATTCTTCATGCCACGTTGCTACCTTAGATAAGGCTTCATTTCACTAGGTGCTCGGTGAGAGCGAAGAGCAGAAAATCTTAAAAGAAATGTAATTCTTCGCTGATTTGCCATTCTTCGAAGGATGGAACTTCAATCTGTTGAAATTGCTGTATTTAAACAGCTATCAGAAGAATTTCTCGAAAGGTCAGTTTGTGTTCAAGGAGAATACAGACGCTAATGCAGTGTATTTCATAAAATCGGGAGAGTTTGAGGTGTTTAAGACATTCACGCTGAGTAACGTTAAGAATGCTGTGGAAGAAGAAAATAATGAATAAGATAATGAGGAGTATTGTAATTGGGTGAGTGCGAGGTAGAAGAAGAATCATTATAAGAATAATGAAGAGTAGTTTGATAGTAGTAATGTGATGTTCGGTTAGAAAGGGAAGTACTCTAAAGGGAAAAGAAAGGAAGATAGTAAAGAAGATAAAAAGGAGAAAAGAAGTAGATCAACAATTGCTACAGCAAATGGGAATAAGAAAGCTGAGTAAAACGATAAGAATACGGTTGATAAGAATGAACAGCAGTAGCTATGTTAATCAGCTGCAGCGGAGAACGACTCTTAATCTGATCACACTCGTTAACCATCATTATCCTCATAATCTTCATTAGTCCCCTCCACCAACAAGCGTCTCCGCTTTCACAACAACGGTAAACCAATATCTGAATCTGCTTCGGAGACAATCGGTGATCGTAAGGAAGTTAAACTCTGCATCTACACATCGAAGGAGCTGTTCGGCGAGGAGGATATTATGGATTAATCGAAGCGATCATTCGGTGTGCGATGCATATCCATGACAGGTGAGTTGATCATGGTAAAATCAAAGGATTTCTAGAATCGAATGATGAGTGAATTGAGAACGAGACAGCTAATCAAATAGCGTTGCAGCTTTAAGAAGGAGTAAATGAATTAGAAGCTGAATATGCTGCATAAATCATTATCGAATTACTCCAATTACTTCTTCGCCGCGTAGTAGACAAATAATGGAAATGTTGATGGATGCAGCGGCAGTCCGCAAGAAGAGAATCGAAATCCATTGCTGTTGAAGAGTCTTAAGTAACATCATAGCAAAGGGAAGATAGGTTAAGGATAAGGAAGGTTGTAATAGTAGCTGAATATTAGTAAGGATATATAGTCTACTACATTGCTAATGGAAGCATCAGAGAAATTATTAGATTCCCCTAGTAAACTGAATCGCACTTCAACGTAGATATTCATTCGATCTTCAAGGAATCTAAAAATAAGTTAGTAGAATATTAATATCGATTAGAATGCTAGTTATAACAGCACTAATAGGAATAACAGTAATTACATGACTTAGCCGTAATAATCATCATATGCTTCTTCAGCATTGAATGATAGCCATACGTTTATTAACTCCCCAACGTTGACACATTAGAAATCATAAGGATTGTTGTTCTAATCGAGTAGAGGGTTGTAGCAAGGAAATAAGCATTAATTTGCTAGTAGTTAATCACAGTATAATAGTCCTATGCTTGGAGGGATTGATTCACCGATTGGAATAACACATAACAGCCTTAGCAGGAATAATAGCAGTAATTGCTAGGTATCTCTAGGCAATCGAAATATTTTCTTAAGGAAAATTTCAGTTGAAGAATAAGAGAATTTCTTAAGTCCAACGTTGCTAGCATAGGACAGGTCATTGATAACTTCCCAAACACAACAGCTTCAACAGCCATTCTCTCCCTAAGTTGTACTTAATCTAGATTTGAATAATAGCAATAACACACCAACAGGATCATATTAATCTAGTTCTTCTCAGCCGTATTTTCAATCACTGAAAAGCAGACTTAGACTATCAAGATAAAACAATAATGAAGAACACGTAGAAGTCAGTCTATTGAACAATCATCATGATAATCCACCTTCTTAGTAGCTAGCTTCTGAGTCTGTGATGCCTTCCATCAAGCTCATTGAGTATCCTAAGTATGAGAATAAAGATACAATAGCAGCTGTGGAATTGAAAAGAGATCATAGTAATGGAAGTAACTATTAGAAATAGCAGTAAGCTAATAAGAGCCCTAGGTAGAATACACCTCCTTAGTCACCCGATCAATCTAAGTTAATCTTTCCGACCTCCTGCAAGTACGGTTTAGTATTTATTGAACTTGCTATTCTCACAACGTATGTTAAATTCATTCTGTTTTTTCTCTCTGTTTTAGATCAAAGGAGATGCCGGTGTATTAAAACGAGATGACAGTGAGTTTCTATAGGAACTTGCGGTTAAATTACTAACTAAAGTTCGCAAATTCGAATGTATAAAACCTAAAGAAGCACATTCAAAGCAGCTTGATAAGTCGAATACCAGATAACTTTGAAACAATCGATTATCAATCTGAGACTAATAAATAAATGTCGCTTAAAACATGCGGCTCCTAGCAGTTATTAGTAGCAGGTTCATGTGCATCTGCCAAACGCAATAAGAATAGGTTAAGCTGCATCGAACCATAAGCAAAGAAGGAATTAGGTGTAAGAGCTACTGAAATAAATAGATAAAATGATGGATAATCGAATAGTAGTATTCAGTAGTAAAGTAACAGTAATAATCTTGATCATCATCAAGATCTCCACTCAAAACGGAATACAATCCAAGCTCGGTTTAGTAGTTTCTTAGTAGAACAGCGGAAACAGAATTTAATGTAATAAACATCCTAAAGTAATAATAATACTACTAGTGGTTATCTCTTACCCTTACGCCCTTCTAGTTCTTCGCAGTTAGCTGAGAGTAGCAAAGTTGATCAGAAGAAACCTGCAAGTCACAACAGCAAAAACACAAGGATATCGTTTACTCTCCCTAACGAAACAAAAGGCGAAGAAGAAGAGGATAACAACAACATCAATCAGCATGATTCTATTGTGGAAACTAATGAAAGTCAAAACAATGACATTAACGGAGTTTCATAACTCAAGGACTCTTATTACCACAGTAAATAGCTGTCACATGGAAATAATAACAACAATAGATAACCATCCTCCTCACCAATAATTAAGCCTAGATAATAGTACTCTCGATTCAATTACAATGCAGGCACGAGTATTCGATTAGACATGCCACTGTTAGAATCCCTTTCAACGTCCGAATCAGCAATTATCATGAATAATCATGGTTCTCCTGCTGGAGGAGCAGCTGCACCCAAAGGTTGTTCTCCGTCAGGTTCGAGACTATCTACGTATAACACATGTGGTTCTTTCACGGAGAAGTAACTACACCTGTTGTCATAGAAATCAGAAGATACCTCGAAGAGTTCGATTCGCAATATCTTTGAGAAACATTACTCAGAGAAATAAAACAGTTTTAATAATAATGATACTTACACGTAAAGAGTGCTTTAGAAGAGCGCTAAAAATAAGCATAGACCGTACATGGGAGTGCTGAATAGTAGCAATAGTAATGTCGTGTTGACGTAGTTATAATAGCAGCATGCAATTGATAGTAAAAATGAAGGAGATATTATTGTAGGAGAAACTAGCAAGGATATACATAATAATGATAATCTCCTTCGTTCTAGTTTCGATAGTGGTAGTACTAAAGCAAACAGTAAAGTACTCATAAGAGAGAAGAAACTAGCAGTGTTTAGAGCATCATGGGATAATAAATCACTATTTTAAATCTCTTAAAAGGAGATCCCAATCAGTGAATCCTAATAGTAATAATTCTTGAATAAATCATCTTCTCCTTCTTCTATGCTTCTATCAGCAACTTCTAAAGATCATTCACAGTAGTATCAACCGTTTCCCTTGGATTTGAATGTCTTCAAGAATTTCAAGAAACCATCTGATCGAAAGGTCATCAGTAAATTCGAAAAATCCCTGTTGTTGCCGAAAAACACCACAATGAATAAAACTTCTAATAATCTCAATGCTTTTTCAAGTAGCTGAGTGCAATATTATAGCTCTCTTCTTCTTTTTTTAAGATATTAATAATTTTTAAGTAACTCGGAAAAATGACTTTTAACTGAATCTTTGTGATATTTGATCAAAATTGCTATTATTATTCATATTTATCTATTAGAATTAAGCATTTTAATTAACCTCCCCCATCCCCATTAGATTAGGCTAATAAACAACTTAGAAGCTGTAAACACAGAGTGTATGTATTATTCCTTCTACTGATTCTTCTACATCCTCCAAATTATTATTAACTCTCATTCTCTCCCCCAGAAATACTTATCAAGTACTTCCCAGTGCATATTTCCAGCGCAATTAATCAGAAATAAATATAAATCTTGCTGATTGTACAGATATTTTATTATCCATTCGCTGACTACTACATATTATCACCATCACACCTTAACTTCTTCTACTTCTTCCTAAATCCTTCAACCGTTTCTCCTCTTTATCTCTTCTCTTACACTTCCTAAAATGTACTGGGATCATTCCCTTACACATAGCCACTGCCATACCTGCAATGCTTGCACACAAAACGCTCACAATGAATAGCAGCATTCTTCGAAGCTCCTGATGAACACGCATCCAGAATAATTATGCTTTTATGAAGCGCGCAATCAGTAAATCTCCTCAAAAGAAGTTAACCTTCTCTTGAACTACATCTCCAGTCGTAAGGATGCGCTCAAGTACCTTCGCTTCGACTGCGAGAGCTCCTCTTTCTATCGTTCTCTACCTTCGAGATTGCTATTTGCAGTATCGCAAATTCCAGGGTTAGTTTCGCTATCCTTGAACTTCTCGAATACCGCTGCAAACTCGCTGTCTCCACTGAAAAAATTATAATAAATAGCAGGCTCACTGAAAGAACTCTCCTTGAATTTCCAGCAATCGCATATATCACTCCTAGATTATCATAGTCTCTGTGAAACGCTCGAGAAACTCACCTCACTCACTGTAACAAAACAACAAATAACAACATATTTTTTTTGCCATTTTACCTATCTTTTTTTAACCTTTCCCAGACCTTGGAGTTATCTCTAGGGCATAGCTTAACCTAGAAGAACATCCGTACATTGGGAGAAGCTATCAAAAACATGCCTGATATGCAGGTTCTTCTAATCGATTTCAGTTTTAACAACAGCAGTCCTAGCGATTTCAGTTATTTTTTTAGTTCGCTGCTGCCAATGAAATAACTGCGAGAACTCAATTGTGATCTCAGTCATTCACTGAATATGAGCAGTGCTTTCTCAGATTAAGAAGGATTGTGTCTGAGGCAGCTCTTTGCAAGCCTCCATAGCTCCCTCGAAGTCATTTCATTTTCAGTTATCTAAACAGAAACGGACGAATGTTTTTGGTTAAATTTCCTTAGTGGAGTTCGATAACTGAAAAGATTAAGGAAGCTAAGTTTGAGCTTGCATGGGAGAGGACTTGCTAGGGATTCCAATGAAAGAAAAGGAGAGTTATCATAAGGGTAGCATAGTGTAATCCAAGATTAGATTCATTATTGTTTTGATGCTATATCGGAGAATTTGTAGTGTCTGTCCATTCGATCAGATGAGCTATTACTGTTCTTAAGACCAATGAAATCCTTGGTTTTTAAGAAATTATCTCATTTAACACTGCTAAATGATGATCTCAAGAAGCATAAGAGACAGTAACAAAAGCAAGCAACGTCATAGTAAATTATGCTATTTCACAATAAAACATAATAAGAACTTGAATAGGAATCATATCTAGCTAAAGGGATGGTTCTTGATTTCTTTGCTGTTCATGCGCTGACGATTACGCATTGCTAGCTGTGGGAAAGCGGTGTGCTCAAAATGGTACTTAGTCATATGTAAAATACCTGCAAGAGCTAACTGCTGAATCTTATGGTATTGTATAATATTATTACACCGTAGATATTAATGCATCCGAGGCTGGTAGCTTGGGATCTGTTTTATTGAGGGAGTGAGAGAGAGATTAAGATTACAAAGATGCAGATGTAATGTAAATCAAAAGAGAAAAGAGTGATTAAGTTTACTCTTCTCAAAATAATAATAGATTTTTTTCTTTTCTTGTATACAAACACACACACACACACACATAAATACATTTTACATTTTTTAGATATTCATATTGTTTTGTTGTTTTCACATGAATTGAACGCTGGTGGCTATTAAGCAAAATCAAAATTTTACTTAAATATCATTTTGTATTCCCTTAACTTGTCTCCATTTAGGCTTCCTTTTAAGCTCAGAAATCATACGATTTATCCCATTATCTGTTAAGTTAGTTCTTAACCATCCACGCCATGCCCGATGCAAGAGGACCCTGTTTTCATTTTAACCATCCAAAACATCAATCAACTAAAATAATCACTTAAACAATACATTTTTGCATTTTCGTTATCATCACAATCGTACCTTGATAAGATTCATGCTGATTCCTTTGTAGAATGTGAGGATCACTCCTTCCTTTTTGACATAATGCTAAATTAATTCCTTGTAGCTCCTATTCCCAAAAATAAAACAAATAAATAGGTAAATCTTTTTTTTCTTATGTTCCAGAAAACCAAAGCATACATGAGACGGGCTTGCTCTTTATTAGCAACGAGCAGACGCTATGCTTGTTTGCGTTTCTTCATTAGGTCAAATGGGTAGGAGACTAAAATATTATTAATAGTTTTCTAAACTAAATATGGTTATTTGATTTGTGTGTTACTTATTTATGATATGGTAGCTCCAAGTGCGCCTACAATGAAATCCATGTACCATTTATTTACTCTATCTGCGTGGTTCTGTTTAAGATAATGTTTCATACTCGTGACTAAGTAAAACCCACAACCATGGTAGACTATCACTCCCTTTTGGTTAATAAAAAAATACAAAAAATATTAATAAAATAATGATACGCATAGCATGCTTTAAAAAAAGCTTGTTTACGGCTATTCCAAGGCTTAATCCACTGTAGAAGCTTAAGAATCCCTCTTTTTTGTAGATTGTTGATATTGAATGTGATATGCCTTTGTATGTGAAATGGTCACGCTCCATTGCCATCCTTGTTCTTTTGAAAATAAAAGGGGGGTAGGAAGATTCAGACAACGATTGAAGATAGGTTTAACACTAACCTGAGGAACTCAAAAGGATAGCAGAATGTCTATCCGATAATCCCTGACGTTGCTCCTATGGTGAATAGCAAGAGCCTCTTTTTGCCTTTTTGTTCGTTCGGAAATGGATTGTAGTAGGTCTAAAGAGCAAAAAGTTAGAACATGTGTGATCTGTTTAGAGAAAGCTGAACTTGAATGCTGTTCATGTAGCAAGCTATGATATCTGCCACCATGAGTATTGATGTGTTGTTACTTTTCGTAGATAATCAAAGACTGAGAAGTTCTATCACAATAATACATGTTAACACAAGATGTATTTTAATGAAGCTTATCTACTTACAATTCCGGATAAGGGGAAGATTCGGAGAATGTTAGCTGAGTTGCCTCTCCACAAGTTCGCAATTCCATGTGTTTTAACGATATATATTGCTTCTTTCATGGCTTCTTTGTAGGAGAAATGGCGGTCACGAGTCTAAGGAATTTAGGGGATGATATGATTAAGATGGTAAAGGGAAGGAGAAGAATTTTTGAAGCAAGATAAATAAATATGCTGACAATGAAGAGGAGTTTGACTCGCTCAAATGGAGCTATGGTTGATTTAGCAAATGCACCTGCAATACCTCCTAAATATGATAAAATGCAAGCAGAATAGTTATGGAGTTACAGTGATGAAGTTGTATTTAGGATTTGGAAGTTGATGAAGATATTTGTGGAGATATCTTACCTGAAATGAGACTCTTGAAGATTTATCCTTTTTTGGAATGGTCATGATGATGGTGATGGGGTTAAGTAGTGGTAGATGCTGTCTATTGGGTTAGAGGTTAAGGAGAATGAGGAGAAGGAGAAGTCATTGCCATTTATGATTAAGTTATCTCTTTTTTTTATGCTGAGAAATTTAACTAGAAGCAAATAATCGACTGAGTTTAATTACTGTAGACAGCAATAATGCGTCTAATTCGGATTCGCACAGGCATAAGAATTAAACCACAAAAAGAGTAATAGAATCAAACAAAGCTTGGCTATTTTGGGGGGGAATCATTGGGAGATGAATGACCTATGAGTTCTTGATTGGGTTTTGTTAGGGTTAATGAAGAAAAGAAGAAGATTAAGCTGAAAAGGAGGCATTTGACTACTTAGAGATAATAAATCAAGAAAAGCTACTTTTTCTGGTATTCAAACCTACGAAGAGTTTGTATGACATTATTGTTTTTTTAATGGTAATTATTTCTCATAATAAAAATCAATCATACCTCTTATTTCTTTTAAAAGAGTAATTACTTTAATATTGTTTCTTTATCATATTGTTGATAATCACTTAATGAATAATAAATCTGAAATTTGTTTTCTATTAAAATTTTGGGAGATCTTTAATGAGTAGGCAGCCAACAAATTACTGAGATTTTGGTGTATTAAATAACCACTGAACTACTACTATTTCAAACCGATCTTTAATTTGAATGTAGTATCTATTCAAATTTATATTTGCCGTCCATAACAATCTTTCCCTTGATTTCATTTTCTCTACAAAGCTAAATTCCTTGCTTAGTATTTGGTTTGGATGATTTTGAATAGATAAATCAAAAGATTATTTTCCCTTTTTGAACATCAAACAAAATCAAATCCAGCAATGCTATGCAGAATCAAATCAATTAGACAACTAAATCATTTGATACTTTTTTGGAATTATTCAAGAAAAACAGTAAGAAATTATTATTCGAAAACTCGATCGTTAAAATACAAACATTAGGATAACTTCCTATGGGAGTTTAAAAAAATTATCGAGATATTTTTTATTTGAAAGCGAATGGGAAAAATCACCCAGCCCAAACATATTAGAACCTAAGAGAAAATCTGAAAAGATAACTAACTGTAGATCTCTTGGGTTAGGAAAATTCAAAGCGAAACCAAATAGGGAGACAAAGGAGAGGGACTCGTTTTGCTTTTTTTTGACAGTAGTCTCTTTGATAGTTTGAGTTTATCCTGGCTTTAATCAATCCATCCTCTTCCATAAGCTTAAAAAAATGCTTCACTTTGCTTTTTCGACGGTTTAGATTGTAAAATGAAAAAGAATTGATTTTGGGGGTGGGAGAGTATGGTCAAGAAGAAACGAGAGAAAATTAAAAAATAAAAACAATCAAGAAAAACAAACAAGAAGAATAAGGAGAAACAAAAAGTCAGCCACACGGAATTGAAACACCAACTGCAACGACTTCTTATCAAATCAGCATAACAATCATCTAGAATTCTCCTTAGTTAAAAGGTATGAACATGTTCACATATTCTATGCTTAAGATAATAAGTTGAAATGCTAATTTTGATTCTAATTTTGATGTTTTGTTGATTAGTAAAATGACCAGTAGTAGTGCCAACAGCAACGAAGAAATCGAAGCACATATCTTAAGAAAATTTGAAATCATCCAAAAGCTCGGTAAGGGTGCATATGGCATCGTGTGGAAGGCATTCTGTAAGAAAACGAAGTAAATCGTAGCATTGAAGAAAGTCTTCGATGCATTTCACAACGCAACGGATGCGTAGAGAACCTTCAGAGAAGTCATGTTCCTGCAAGAGCTGAACGGTCATGAAAACATCATCCGATTAACAAACATCATTAAAGCGGAGAACAACAAGGATTTATACATGGTGTTTGATTTCATGGAGACAGATTTGCATGCTGTTATCAGAGCGAACATTCTCGAGGATATCCACAAGCAATACGTAGTGTATTAGATCCTCAAAGCGATGAAATACATTCATTCAGGAGAGCTTATCCACAGGGATTTGAAACCATCGAATATTCTGCTCAACTCAGAGTGCCTAGTGAAACTAGCTGATTTCGGCTTGGCAAGATCAGTTGCTGTATCGGATGATGGTGACAACCCTGTTCGAACTGAGTACGTTGCAACTAGATGGTATCGAGCACCAGAGATTCTTCTAGGATCAACAAAATATGCTAAAGCAGTTGATATGTGGAGTATCGGCTGCATTGTGGGCGAGTTAATGACAAATCGTGCAATCTTCCCAGGAAATAGCACCCTGAATCAAATTGAAAAAGTCCTAGAATTAACTGGGAAACCTTCCGCAGCTGATGTAGAGTCCTTGGAATCACAACTAGCTCCAAATATCCTATCGACTATCAACACTTAAAAGAAGAAAACTTTCCATTAGATGTTCCCAGGCGCATCCGAAGAAGCCATCGATTTGATAAGAAAATTACTGTGTTTCAATCCGAATCAGAGGTTAACAGTCGAGCAAGCCCTGGAACATCCCTACGTAAAGGACTTTCACTGTGTGGAGGAGGAAATCAACTGTGATAGAGTCATACCAATTTCAATGAATGACAATAAGAAGTTTTCGATTAAGGAATATCGAGAAGCGTTGTATAATTAAATCGCAATGAAGAAGAAAGAAATTAGACTTAAAGGATAAGCTAGTTATCTATTGCAATAACAGTAATAGCCCATTCCTTAAGCAGTTTCATATTCCTAACCTGAGAATGCTAATAATAGTGGAGTATCCACTGTTAAGCAGTCATCCCATCCAGCATCTTCTCAGAATATTTCCACTCCACAGAGTAGCTAATAATAACAATAAGCTAAATCATATTATCCCAGTAATCAATCTACAGTACCGTAATAATCCCAACCTGTTTCATCTTATTAGACACACTCTTACACGTAACCTTAGCAATCTAGATCTTCAGCTTAATAATAAACCCAAGCGAAAACAGTGTATCCCTAATCACGCCAGTAACAATAGCAAGATCCCGACAAAGAGCAACTAAAACCATCTTCCACTTCTCCACAGCCTGCTGGGTATCTCCAATCCTAGCAGTAACAGCAATTACTCATATAAAAATAGCAACAACAGCAACAGCAACAACAATAATAAATCTAGCAGCAATCGTCTTCAGCCTAGCAAGCCTCCATGCAAAGAAGCTACTACACTTCCAGCAGTCTGCAGCCTTCTTCCTCTAATAACATCCCAAATTACGCGAATTCCTCAATCGGAAGCAGCAATAACATTGGCTATGCTGGTGGTAGTAGCACTAAAGACGAAAAAAAGATCCTTGTGAATGCTTCGAACAGCCATGTAAACAAGAACTCTTCTTCTTCGTTCTATCCTTCACAGCAAGCAGCACAACCTGTCAACACTACCAACAACATCAGCAATAACAGTAGCACTACTAATAAATCCTAATCGGGAGCATCTCCTGGACTCATGGGTGCAACTGCATATGCATCTTCAAAATCACCTTCTTTTGTAGGCGCAACATAGAATTCGTCTAAATACATCTCTTCTTCTGCCTAACAAGCTTATGCACAGCCTTCTAAGTATCTCCCTTAGCATTCCCATAAGACTTATAACAACAACAATAACAGTGCGACTGGGTTTATTACTTCAAATCCCAGTAATCCTGTGAGTTAGCAGAACATATCAGCTGTTCAGCAACAATCCTCCAATACTTCAGCACTGCTCACCAACGCTGCTTCGAATCACTATCATGCTGCTTAGTAATATATGTAATCGTCTACTTTGTAGTCTTAAGTATCTGCGAAACAGCCGTATCATCACTAACACTCGTAGTCATTTGGTGGGAATAGCACGTTCGCATAATATCAGCAGCACTACCAATAGCAGCAACAGTAGTAGCAGTAATAAGTCCCACAGTAGTATGTTCGTCCATAAGCATTTGGGACATCCAGCCATGTGAGGCAATCATCGAATAACGCACAGAAGATAAGGAAGCAATAATGAAAAAGAAAGACTGAGAGATAAGAAAAGAATGCTGATTATTTGGATTTTTTAAAGCATTTTTTCTTATTGTTTGGCATAGAAGTAATGCATATTCATAGGCCAACAGCATTGGTAGAAACTAATAAATCATCATAACTGTTTGTTGCTCATTTTTTAAATTAAAAAAAACGATTTACTTTTTATTTCTTAAGTTCTTTAAAAGTTAAAAGAAATTGAATAAAGGTAAAGATATATTATTATTGCAGTAACACATATGAAAAAGGAGAACACATAGGAAGGTAGGAATAAGGGATGAAGAAGAATAGATAAAGAGTCAGTTTTTAATATGTACAATGGTGTGATTCAATAGATTGGTGGATATTAATATGTTTTAGAGTATTTTCTTAGTTTTTTAATGCACTGTCTTAGTAGAATATAAATATATCTCTCTCTCCCTGCCTTCAAGCAGCTTCTCTAAATACAGCAGTGTTAGCAGTTACATTAGTATTAATATTACTATTATTAGTAAATTCCAGATTCTTTTCATATGACCGAAATGACGAATGATCTTAATCTGTTTGTTGATTCTACGAAAACACCCTTGATCTGAATATCACATGTTCTGTAGAATAAGATCGTATTCTATCATCCTGTTACTTCGCATTGCTAGCGTGCTCTTCTTCCAGCGGAGATGTCACTCTGTATTCAGCATGCAAGTAGTTTTCTTGGAGACTTTACCCAGATCTCCTAAACGTTTTTGATGGCAACTTCGGGAGAGTTATTTTCTCAAGTCCCATCATGAGGCGTTCAACTACGCGTTCTTCTTCTTAGCTGATCTCATCGGGTTCTATGGCGAAGTCCTTATTATCATTGTTGTTCTCGTTGGTTTCAAGAATTGGTAAAAACAGAAGGTTTTTAGAATTCAACCCTTGATTGAATTAATTAGAGTTCAAGTGGAGATTGCTTGAGCTGCTGTAATTGGCCATATTTTAAAGGATACTGTTAGTGTTTCTAAGTGTTGGACTTTCCGAGAGGAATTAACTTATTGCTTAGGATTGCTATCCATGCTGTGAAGAGAATATATTAGGAATTGTTGGGACTCTTTCATTGGAGAACACTGACATATTCGATGTGATGGGTCTTCTAAAAAACAGTCGTGATGCTGAATCTACTTCTCTCTCGGAGATCTCAGAGCATTCTAGGATCGTCTTCAAGGAAGTCATTTGATGCGCTTCTCTGAATTTCTAGAGTTTTTTGTTTTCTGATGGTTTGTTAGTGAAATTGATAAACCAATGATGGTTGAGTGCGGTAGCTGTGTCGAGTCGCTTGTTTGGATCTTCGAGAAGTAATTTCATGAGAAAATCGATTCCCGAAACGGAAAGCTGCTAATGCGAGCTGGGATCTCTCTTTTTTTAGTCTAACATTGATGTCAAGACAGATAAATCTAACTCATATCGCCAGGAATCACTTGACCGTGTGATTTGCTTGTATGGATATTTCTAAAAGAGCATATAGAAAATGCACACTCCAAGAGCGAAAATATCGATTTGTGATGTTATGTCCTCACCATTAAGTACCTCAGGAGCGACATAATTGTTTTACCCTCTCTTGATTAGCCTTTCTCTGTATTCATCGGAGGATTCGTCAAGATATTTGAAGTTGATCAGAAATATTTCATTTTCTCGTTGCCCAGTGGAGAAAATAATATTTTCAAGCTTTAGATTCCCATGGAAGACACCTTGTGAATGGAGGGATCGAAGTCCTTTAAGAATATGGTATGTCAACGTAGCCACAGCGATTTCCTCTAGCGATGAAGAACAAGAGATTTTTAATAGATCATCCCCAGAAAATCCAGCAAATGTCAAGTAAATGTAGTTTTCGTCTTCGTAGACTTTTTTTAATTTCGGCAGAAGATTGCATTAGACTCTTCTCAGCAAGGATATCTCGCTAACAACGAATCTCTTTTGTTCAGGTTTTAATCCTTTTTTGTTCACGATCTTCACTGACGCATAGAGCTTTTTCTTTTTGTCAATGCATCGATAGAAGTGATCGAAGATTCGTTACTCGACTTTGTATCTATTCATGAACTAGGGGAGACGACATAGTTTCTTCAGTGCCTTCAGCCAGGTTTTGTGTGTGGAGATCTTCTCTGTGACAAGTTTGGAAATTTCACCTTCATCTGCATTGGCGAGAATTATCGCAAAGATGCTAGAATCCCCAACCACTTCGTTTTCTTCGCTGACAGTGCAAAGTTAACATTCCAAAGTCTCAACAGGAGGCGCTTTGGTTTTATCTTGATACTTCACAAGCCATCCACCAGGTTGCAATTCGAAGTAAAATGGACGGAACTACTTAAGCATACGAGAAAAAGTTAAGAATTAACCTTTCAGAAGTGGTTTCCCGTTATTGGCGTTGTTGCTCATCCATTTGGATCCTTTTTTGATTCCCTTGAAGGGTGACTATGTCTCTAGGAACCTTCTTAAATGTCTTGTTTCATTGAGCACTGCACTTACAGCCATACCGCTTCTCTCTTCCATCTAGATAAGTACCACTAGTGAACTAAAAAATTAAATTAATCGTGGAGGGGCAAGGGGAAGAGCGTTTCTTCTCTTTGGGAAAGAAAGAACGCCTAATCATCAGAAGTAGATAAAACAGCAGAAGATAGTAAACAAAATGTTCTTTTTAGCAAGGAAACCTGAAGGAAATGAAGGGGATAAAGGTGAAAGAGAGAAAAATTGGGCAAGTAATAAAAATTTAAAAAAAAGAAAAGAAAAAGAAGTAAATCAATTTCAAAGTAAGAACTTAATGTTCTAGCTAAATCATTCATCAGGGAATTTAAGAATTTACTACGATTTTGCTTTTCCCGTTGAAGTCTTTGAATTTGTTTATTCAGATATTAAATTATTGCTTTTTTTTTCAATGGATAAAATGGAAAATTAAGCATTTTTTAAATACCTAATAATATGAGATTACACGCAAAAAATGGAATTGATTACTGCTTTCCTCGTGGAGTTTGACAGGGAGGAAGGGAGAGCAAATAGAATCTAAGGAGTTGTTTAAAAAACTTTTACTGGGGACGTATCAGCATGTAAATCATTAATTAAAATTGTCCGAATCTCTCTCTCCCTCTCTCTTTTGATATTAACCACCCTATTTATTTGAAATAGTTTTTGATAATTGGGTAAGCTAAACAATAACAAACAAAAGGGTGATATTTATTATCTCTTGAAATCCATTCTTTCTCATGCTGCTTTCTCTTTCCTGTAACAATTTTGGAAAGGACCCCATGTGCATCCTCTCGTTCTTGTCTTGATTAAAGCTATTTTCTGCTCGTGATTCAGTTTTTCTTTGCAGACGAACTTATCGGCTAGAATATTGTATGCTGCAAAAGCAACAAATCCAAACATCTCGAAAGAATGGGTTTCTTTGAACATCGAAGAATGGTGGATATCATATTGTTCCTTGTGTTTCTCGTAGAGATCTGGATGCTATGTCCAGTGTGCTCCAGGGTACTAGTGATGGACGACATGGAAATCTTCTTCGAGAACGTTGAATGTGCCATGAATCAAAGTTATGCTGTAAGCATATTCGTTGTCGATATCTTCTGGATCGACAAATGCGTGCCATGACCAATTGATTGCTGCAAGGAGAATTACATTCTCAAAGAATGGATAGATCACATATCCAAGTGCGAACAACGGATGAATGGAATAGCAGTAGACACAGAAAGCTACGTAGTACAAAGATGCAAAGACCATAGTCGCTGTGAGTTTGTATTTCCCTTCTTTGTAGAACTACGCGACAGTGGAGATGTTCGTGGCATACAGTGCAAAACGAGGGAGGTATCTTATCCAGTTTCCAAAGGAATCTCTAGGTCTATCGAATGTACTGAGCACATCTTCTTCGTTGTTGTTGTATTTATGGTGGTTGATGGAGTGGCCTATCGCGAAAGTTGAAGGGAGGATACCGTAGAACAGTCCGATAAACCAGTTGAAGGAGTAACCAAGAACCATCCCATAGGGTTCTTTGTACAAGTCTCTTCCCATGTGTCCTTCTTTGTGACTCAGAGCATAAGCATACGCGAAATTCATCAAAAAAGGACCGATTCTAAGGACATTGTAGACAAAGCAAAGTGACCAGCTGAACCCATAAGCAAACGTGTATTTCAAGCAACCCAAGAACATTATCGGGATAACAACTGCTAAGAGTATGATGACATTGATCATATAAGCATCTTCTTTGTGAGAGACGAATCTTTCATTGAATTTCTACGTTTTCCTATTGATGAATGCTCCTAACTTGAACAGCATTCCTGTTCCTGGAGGATCCTTAAACTTGAATTTTCTGTCGATGAGTTCCCAAAGAGTTCCTACACCTGCCATGAGAAGAACTGGTGAAGTGAGGATGAGAATAACGATTCCAAAGAAAAGAGCAGTTTATTCTCTTATAATCAATCGAGTTCTAGATATCCCTGAGAAAGGAACTCCATTGAAAGTCTGGATTGCCTCCGATGGTGATGGTAATGTCTTAACCTCCATTTTATGAAATTAGATATTCTTATGTATTATTGATCTTATATTTTTTGTTTAAATATTCATTATGTTCGACTTCTGCAAATATTGATTTTCCCATTTGGGGTTTAAAGCAATAATGAAATGTAACTGCATCATAATTTCCTTCTTTTTCTCCTAATATCCTTATTTCATCTTCGTCGAAGACTCAGGGATCACTTCTATTACCTTCTTTGCTAAGATCCCAGCACAACTTCTAGACTTGAAGATGCTCGTAATTCAAGCCTTCTTTATTCACTGCACTTACATCTCGTTTCTTGGTGAAATCAAATCTATTCAAAATGGCTACTGGGGAGAGAGAGAAAGAGAAGACAATAATTAAGCAAATTTTTTAATTATTAATTAATCTTTTTCCCCTCCTTTTCTTTAATTTCTCCCCACAGTATTCCCCAGGCTTATCTCTACCCGTCTCCCCATTTCATATGAAGAAACTCTATTTCCCTCTTTCAATAATCAATCTAATCTTTTTTGGTTAAGTAAAGAATTAAAATAATAATAAAATAAAAAAAGAAGAAGCACTAATTTTTTAAAAAGCACAACTCTAATTATCCTTTCACGTTCACTAGCTCCATCTCTCTCCTTGCTTAGCTGTTTTATACCTAGCCTTAGGAGGAGATGTGTAGCATTGGACACCTTCAAGCTCTGTTGATTGACTCATAGAACACACACAAACAAAGTATTCAAAGTTTTTGAACCCCCAACATCTGCGCAGGCTCTCAGTCTGATAAGGAAGCCGGTATTATTATAAAATACTCATTTCTCTTCATGGTTATGCAAGCTATAATGCATCCGATATGATTGAGATTGAGTTGTGCTCTTTATATGATACATGGATTCCTTATCATGATCTGCAGATTTTCTTACTTTTCATGGCCGAAAAAAACCAAAAGTAAGATGGATTTAACCCATTAGTTTTTACAATAAACCCGCAGATGCAGAATACTTTACTGACTCTATCCTCTACCTTCTAAGAACACAGCTTCGATTAGTATAGTGTTCGACAGTTTTCTTGAAGATATTCGAGAGATTCAACAGCTATCCAAATAAATCTCCATAATCACTTGAGAATGCAGATT
>Ga0302271_10000985_pt1 | contig 27979 bp, 12 predicted proteins | sample III_Bog_N1_1_FD_198767 | JGI IMG/M metagenome (GOLD analysis project Ga0302271, IMG submission 198767) | Peat permafrost microbial communities from Stordalen Mire near Abisko, Sweden - III_Bog_N1_1 | ecosystem: Environmental > Terrestrial > Soil > Wetlands > Peat | place: Sweden: Abisko... | reverse complement strand
CTAATCAATCTCGAAAAGCTAGGAAGTTATTCCTGTATGGTCCCCAGATGGAAAGAATCTACTTTTGTGGTGTTCTACGATTAAAGACGATACAGGGAACACTTACTATGGACAGCACATAATCTATAGATACAAGGTAGGATAGTTAATTAGCCTAAAAGGGTTTCTGGGGAAATCTAAGGTAATTTTATATCTAAACACATGATAGATTTGATATTAAGTGAAGAACAAAATAGGAACTGAAAAGTGTGTCTCTCTGGGATTGATAGAAATAAAAAGCAAGAAAATATAAAAATAGCAAGGAAAAAAAAGTTGAAACATCAAATTGACTACTATCAATAGATAACTCAATAAAAAAAATTGATAAAAGATAGAAGATTAGATGATCTCTAAGGCAGAAGTAAATCATAATATGATAATAAGAAAGCTCAAAGTTTTATAACACGAAAGAAGTTATGAGATTAAGTACTAAATCTCAGCCTTAATGGAAAAGATTTAACTTTTTTCAAAATGAATTGTTGGAGTTAATTTGATGCTTTAAGTGACTCTCAGTCAACTTGAAACGTTAACGAGTTATTAATTAATAATAAACATGGAGCTTTTCTTATGTTTATCAACATAAACTTTACAGGATTGAGTGAAAGAGTTATTCATTTTTTGTTTTTTGAAATGAAATTCATAAAGAGAAATAATAGTTCATTTGATACAAATAAAGGGTCGATTCATGCACAACAAGAAGCAGCAAAGTCGGGAAATTTAAGTTAATCAAACAGAAATAAATACAAAAGGAAAAATTTTAGAAGAAAAAAATATTTTGTTGGGGGAGAAAAAAAAATAATTAGTAAAAAAAATTCAGCTTATTTCGAAGGAAGCCAAAGCAGACAGACTGCAAAAAGAGTTACAATATGACAGAGCTAAGCACTCCTGAGAATACTTACAGTGTATTCAGTGAGATCATCTTCGAAGGAGATAACAAAATTAAGGCAGTTGAATTGCTAGTCAATAAGAGAAAGATTTAGATTCAAAATCTTGATCCATTTAAGCCACTAGCAGCGTACATCACTGAAGATTAAGTTCTCGAATATGTCAGTATGCAACAATAATACATGGGTGTTTTAAATATTTGAAAAGCCGTTACAAAAACTCTGCCTTCTTTCTTTTTTTTCTTCAGATGAGCACTGGGAAAATCCTGATTTAACATCCAAATCGATTAACGAGCATGTGACAGTATTTGACTATTCCAACACGCAAATAAAAAATAGCAAAATTGTCAAAAGAAAGGAGTAAAAATGAGAAAAAATGAATTAGTTACTTTTATTTCAAATTGTATGATAAATAATATTTCTTTGAAACAGCCCAAGTTAGGAGAAATTCAAAGTCGTTTATAAAGAAGTTGAGAAGGAGTTGCGTAATCCTCCTTAGAAAGTTAGAAACAATGTAATCAAGAGGAAAATAGTCAATGCACAATAAGATAATTTGGTTAAGCGATTCTGAAGAATAAATGAATGTTGAGAGTGTTTTAGAATGGGATTTCGTTTTTGTAAAGTGTATTTGCTGTGTTCAAAGTGGATTTTATTAGCCAAAACACGAATTGATTTTTGATTGAACATAAGAAGTTTCAAAAAAAAAGAGTTTTTGATGAAGATTTATGATCTTGAATCATTTTGTCTTATAGAACATCATTTGAAGGATAATGAGAATGTCTACAGTTAGTTGGATGATGCCTGTCATAAGGAATTAAAATGGAGCTCCTTTGTAAACAAAATATACGGTTTTCCCGAAATCACCCAGGAACCAAGAACCAATGAGACCGTAACTTATGCCACTTGCATTTTTACTTTTGTAGTTCTTTATGAATTATGGGAAACCAAGAGTAGCCTAGGTTGAGGTTTAGAAAAGCAACAAAAAGGTTAGGTAAATAGATTGTATCATTATTGGAAACAATTGATTGGATTACTTCGATGATTGCACTACTGGTACCGATTAATTGAACTGCTGCATCATTTGTAATGAACATGAGTGTAATCAATGTAGATGCAACAGTGAAAACGGCTACTGAATTGGCTGTAAATTAAGGATGTTACAATCAAATAAGACAAATCCTGTTAATGCCAAGAAAGGATTCTGTTTTTACCATAGGATTGACTGTTTTCCCATCTCCAAAATTTCCCCCAAAACCTAGCAGTGCTGATTCCACCATCTTTTATTTATTTTTTTTTTATTTAAAATAAGTTAGTCATTTGATTAGCTCCATTGAAGAATATCAAAAGCATACCTCTTGAAGAATATTATCCATTTGAATTAGTTTTCAAGCATTCCATAAGAAGTACTCCCTTTTTGAAGATAAGTTGGTTAAAATGCTCAGCTAATGAATTTTAAAAATATTTCTGATACTTATGTCATGATCATAAGGATAGACTAAAAGAGGAGAGGTAGTTCGTATCGCTCACCAAACCTAAAGCAAAAAACAGGTTTGTCTTAAGAGATGAAGACTGATATTTCAAGAGTATCCAGTAAATCATAACTAATATAACAATATTAATACCAGAAAAGAATTCTCAGAATGTTCGCAAAGATGAGGATAGCGCATACATCAATGCTAAAATTGCCGACTGTCTTTTCTTGTTTGACTTTCGCATATTAAGCGTAATATCCATACACTGGACCGACTACCATCACTAAGAAAGAACACATTTATATCAGCACATGATGATCTTTTGAAAATGAATTCTCTTATTACCAAGGCCAATAATTGAATCCATTGCTTTGATTTTATGTTTTTTGAAGGAGGAATTGAGGATTTGTTCAAATCTATTTTGAAAGAATAAATTTCCAGCGGGGAAACATAAAGAGAAAACATAAGATAATTCGCAGGTATTTTGTGCTTGAGTATTTTCTCAGGAATATCTTGATTTAAATAGAACTGGACACGCTTGCTGATATTCTTAACATATTATTTAAATATATTTTGGAACTACTAACAAATAATTACTACAAAAATAATTAATTGGAATTCATTTTTAACAACAAAAGCCATTAAATTCAATGATTTTTTATTACATTTTTTCTCTTTTTAATTCCCTATTTTTTGACAAATTCTTTTATGTAGTTTGCGCCAGTGCAGAGGGGTGAGTGATTTGGTGGGGCTAAGATTAATCTCTTCAATGTAAATTTGTTTTATCAACTAAAACAAGAATTATTAATCCTAAAAATATAAAATAACTTGTTGGAGACTACAATAAAAAACTACAAAATAATATGCAAATACCTGATGATATAGTGAAAGAAAGGAACAAAGACGATACTGGAGCGGATGAATCAGCAGATCGAATTGGGAAATTACTGGCAGTTGAGTCTGTGCGATAAGAAAATCAGAAATAGCTGCAAGTTTAGAGTAATGATCTAAAAGAGAAATAAAGAAATGAAGGTGATGTAAATGGCAAATAGCGAAACGATGTATTTGGTAAGGGAGAAATAGTCACAGGAAGAGGGTATCTTGATAAGAAAAATACAGTTATTATGATGACGGAGAGTTTATCTCCAGGAAGAAGTATGCGATGGTCAAAATCAACTCAATCTAGTCTAGGTTTACATGGGGGAATCAGAGGCTCTTGCGAATCTAACTTGAAAGAACCAGAGACATTATTTGAGAAGAAACGAGCTAGATTTCGAGTAGTCAAAGATTGGGAGGATAAAAGAATTTAGAAGACCTCTATTTTTGCGAGTATTTTTAACGAAGTTGAAGAAAATCTAACAAAAATAGCGACGCAAAGCAATGATTTCATAGATAATGTGCTTTCTTACTTTAAAGATACTCAGATCTAATTAGCTTAATTAGCTAAAATTGCACCTTGTTAGATTGAAGAAGCGTTTAGGTATAGTCCTCATATTGGTAACATCAGTTATCCAGTCATCCACAGAGCGTTAAGAAGTGTTGCGGAAGTAGACAAGAATGCATCGAAAAATGCAAGTGACTTTTCGAAATTCGTTGAGCAAAGCATTATGAGAAATTATCTTATCAGTGATAAGAAAAACTTTGCTTCTGCTTTCTCTTCGTTTACCACACTCCTCAAGGAAAAGAAGGCAAAGTAAATTAGATCATAAAAGAGAATTGAAGATATTTTAAAGTTAAATTGATTTATTTGTTGTGTTTTAGAATAGCTAAATTGGAGAAGATGGCTGTTGGAGGATATGAGTAATACTCTGAACTATTCAAACAAATGATGCTGCTGTAGACTAAAGGTAAAGATACTAAGAAGGACTTTTATTATCAAGAACTAGTCTACATGCATCATGTGAATTAGCATCTAGAGAACTTAGGAGATTTTGGATTACAAGTTGTACGTTTTACAGAAGAATTGGAATAACTACAGCGGAAAAGGCTAAAAAGTGTGCATTAAGCTCTGGAGCTTTATTTAGCGAAACGAAAGGAACTCATGGAGAGTCTGGAGTTTGATGAAATTGCACAGGAAATGCTGAATTAAATGGAAGAAGAGTTAGAGAATACTAAAATAGAAATGGCTACTCTTCTTTAACCTGAGCAAGCCAATTACATCAGACAATGCTATCGATGTGAAGAAATCAACATTCTAATTCTCAAATAATTTGCTTAGGATTTTACACTTCGAAATTCCTCTGAAAAAACGCTTGTTGTAAAGGAATTATCAGCTAAATAACCACCAGAAGGCAAAACAAATAATGAGTTTACAGATTGCTCTTTGATCTTCACTATTGATAAATATTTAATAATCACTGCTGGAATGCTGGATTCGTTTGGTAAGCCTCTAGAGTTGATTTTCCTACCAAACTCAAAAGTTTCTTTTTCTAAGGATAACATGATTCTAACTCTCACAGAGATTCATCATCATTTATGCTGGAATTCTAAGAAATGCTATCTTTTTAAGCTCGAACATGAATTTGATGCTAATGAGATTAAATCCCTTCTTGCTTGCGGACTACCTTCATAGCAGTGAAAATAGAACAAATGTAAGGTATTTTTTGTTGTGGTTATTGATTAGTTTATTATTCCGTTTATTTGTAAATATGTATCATTTTGGCTAAGTAAAAGTATTAATAGCAAATAGATAATCAAACTAAACAAACTTCCTTGTAATTTGATTACTCTCATAAGATGTATTTTCACTGGAACACTTTCATGTAGCAGATGAATTTTTGAATAAAATGTTAAAAAAGATTTAAAAAGAGACTCCACAATTAGCTTTCACATTATTTTGAAGTTAGAAGCATAGCCTGTTCTTGCAGCTTGAGGGTTCGTTGTTTTGAGGAATTTAGCGTCATTTTAATTTTGTAAAAGTCCCTTAGGCATAAAACCTGAAAGTTCTTCGAGATACTCACGAAGAAGTCTCTCTTTTTCAAGTTAAATAAGCTCATCTTTATATTTCTTGAGCTCATCTTGTTTGCGAGCCTCCTCGATTTCACGTTCCCTGATTTCTCTGTAGATTTCAAGTTTCTCTGCCCAAAGCCTTTCCACCTTTTTTTTTTTTCATATCAAAAATATATTTAAATCTCAATCTTTTTCTAAATAATAAACTCATTTACTTCTCTCTTATGTTCTAACTCTTTCATGCGCCTTTTTTGCACAGATAGTTATTCCATTTTGGCATCTTCAGCGAATTTTGCCATCATTTTTTATCTAAAATCGTTCTCCATTTATCGTTCTTCTTCGAGTCGATTTAGTTTATCTTATTTATGCTCTGCCTCTGCTTATTATAACTCCTTCTTTGTCCTTGATAAAACAATCCAAGTTTAAATAAACAATATTTAGTTAGATCATTTTTTTTTCTTTCCATTTACCTTTCTCTTTTTTCTTTTTCCTCTCTATCTTTCTTTCTATCCATGGCTTCATATTCTTCTTTGTAAAGTTCCATTCGAAGATCTTCCAGAAGTTCTTTTTCCTTTCTTCTGCGCTCTTCTTCTGCTTTTAATCGTTGGAAGATAACTGCCTTTGCAGCTTCAAGTTCGTCTCTTTATTTTTTAATCTAAGCTTGCATCTGCTCTTTTTATTAGTAGAACTATTTGTACTTTTAATTTTCCATTTATTCATTGATTTTCTCTTGAGCACGTCTTTCTGCTTTCTCAGCTAAGGTTATCATCATATCTTAGAAGGCAATTCTTTTCTTTTGCTTATCCTAATCGTATGCTCTTTCAAAAGAAAAAGTAATTTCAACAATTAGATTTAATCTTTCAACAAATCAATTCCAATTTTTGTAGTCTTACTGTTTATCCTCGAAGATGATTTTTTAAATAACATCATTCACTTATCCTTTTTCTAAAAGATATTGTTGATGAGCTTCTGCCTCTGCTTACTTTTTTTCTTCCATTTACTTCTAAAGGACCTAATGTTAATAGCAAAAACAGATGTTTCTTCTACTCAATTTTCTTTGTATCTTTTCTATTACATATTTGCCCTGCATGCGCTATTCATAAAGAATTCTTTCTTTTTCTGCCTCCATTCTCTTTTCTTCTTCACATTTTCTCAGCAAATTATCCTCTAGCTCTGCTTCAAAGCGCTGTTAAAAAAAGAAAAAGAAACAACAATCAGAATTTAAAAAAAACATCATCAATAAATACGAATCAATTATTCCACTAAACAAATGGTTAAACTCCTTATTTTTTTCCTCAAATAAATTCCTACAAGATTTTCAATACGGCGATGCTATCCCTCAGCTATCTATCTAGTTCGTTCTTTTGTAACTTAAGCGGTTTTAATCTTGTTTTTTAAAAGTTTTAATTCTTCTGATTCAGCATAAATCTTCTCAACTTCTCTGTATTTAGCTTCATTAGTCAATTTGATCCTCTGTAATTCTCTTGCTAAAGCATCTTCAACATCATGACGAGCATAATGACCTGCATTTTAGTAGGTCTATGCAGTTTAAGCTCTATTTTATTAATAAGAACTAGATCCAAATCCAGTGGTTTGGTTGCCAAAAGGAAACATAATCGATCAATCACTTTTTCAAATTATTATTTTTGCTAATTTCTTTTTTCTTTTCTTTTTCTTTTTTAAAACCAGTTGTTTTCCATCAATCACCTTCTTTAAAAGCAATCAATGTAATCCTTAAATCATTCTCGTTAAAAGAAATAACTCCCCCACAAATAAGTTCCTTTAATTCATTATTAAACAATCATTCGAATTTCTTTTTCGAAAATGTACTTTCAGGATCTTCATTTTCTCTTTTTAACAGTCTCTTTTCTAAATCAAACATAAACAACGCAATAGTGTGCTCACCTTCTCATGTCATATCCAAAACTTAAACCTTATAGAAGAACTTCACAAATTTTGGCGAAATTCTAAATGATGCTTCACTCTCAACGTTCTACCCAATTTCAAGTTAAACCTAATAGTACCAAGCCATTTTTCAAAAATAAATTAGATATTATCTTAATTAAGGCATTAATATTTTCTTAAAATCAAGATAACTGGGAGTATTGAGGTCCCTTTTATTCTTATGTTCAAGTTGTCAATCACTTCCATATCCTCAACTAATTTTCTAAGGCTTAATCACACCTTTGTTTTCATTAATATTTCCTAGCATACTCTCTCTCTCTCTTTTCTTAATACTTTTCTTTGTAAGCATGTATTTTAAAATATTTTCTTCCAAAATTTGCATTTGATTCTCCAAAAAATATCCTAAAACAACTATCATTTCACTCATTCCTCAGATTACTCTGCCATTAGATCGATTCTAAGAAATAAATATTTTTTTACTTAGAGAAGCTACATTTCATAACAAAAAAATACTAATTTACAAGAAATCCTTTTTTAGCTGTCACTTCTGTATATTTTCTCAAGATCCTTCATTAATAATAGTCAAACTCCGTTTTGATTGTCCTTTTGAGCACACCAAACCTTCCAATCATGTCATCAAAGCACTTGAAACTTTCATTCATAATATCCTTGGTGTGTTTTTGAGATTTCTCAAGACAAGTGTTGAGTTACAAGTTGAATTAATCTAACTGATTAGTCACGAAATTATCTGCTTTGAGAATACCTCCATGACATTTTTCTAAGCATTGTTTTATCTCTTATGGATTCCTGAAAATGTCTGTGTAGCAATTGTTGTAGGAACATTTATGTATCTTATAATCGAATTAGTAGTACTCGCGGTTCAAGAACTAATTGAAATCTGCTAGCTTTTTCTTATATTCTCTGATGATATCTCCAGCGATCATTTTTTCTGAATCTGTCAAGATGAAATGCTCCTCTTTGTCAAAGAGATTCTCAGTGTGACTCTCAGGGTTTTTAATCCAATAGTTGAATACTTGATGAGCTGAACTAAACTCCTTATCTTTCTTTTCTTGCTTGGTTTCTTATTTGAATGACATTTTTGAGGTGGTCTTTGTGTGTTCTCTCGCTTTCAAAACGAACTTTCTTCGATTTTGTTTTTCTTCTAACAAAAAAATATCTTCTTCTAGAATTCATTTGGAAAGACAGATGGAGATATTGAAACATAACATTTCTAGAATATATTTGATATTTGCCAATATTTCACATTCCAATCATGAACATGTTAAAATATCATAATTAAGATAATTAAGCAATAAAATATTAGAAATTTATCGATATTTATGACAGCGAATCTTTCAAACTAAGAAATTCTTATTATTAAATGAAAACAAAAAACTTGTTGAAATGTCTCCGATGAAATCAGATGTTGTTTGATTCTGAAACAAACTGCTCTTAAGAGATTATGAATAAAGAAGTTAGACTCTCTATTCCGCTTAAGAGAACTATTCATACATAACAAAACAATCGATTCCTCATAGAAGAAAAAAATTAATTTAGAGTCAAAGAGAAAAAAACAGCCTTTATCGGAGGAATTTAACAAATTCACCAGAAGAAGAAAAAAGCTCGTCTCTCAAGCTTAGGATACGATAACGCTAACATAATATGCAACAGCCACCTTAAGGCTACACCTGGAAGGGCATAATAGATTTCCTCTCTTACCATTAGAATGTTTTGAAAACCAGAGAAGATCAATTCGAGCAAGAAAAGATTAAATTTACTGTGAGGAAATATTGATATTCTTTTAAGAAGAACCTTCCATGAATCAACTCAACTTTTGGTTTTGTTTTTGAATAATCACAGATGCGAATCTTCTAGCTTGAGCAAGAAGTTGTGACTTTGAAAGTCTCAAATGATCAAATGAGTACTAGGATCTCAGAACTTGAAACGAAGCTAGGATTCGATAATAATATCACTCAATCCCGTGCGTAACCCCCAATTTTATTTGTTTTTAGAGTGCATGAAAGCTAAAAAAGTTATTTAATAAACTAGAGTCAAAATCTAACCAACTCAGCCAGTTGTTAGTTCATAGAACAAGGAGCCTAATCATCAGCGAGTGAAAAGCGATTAAATCCCTGGGCTAATTGGTAAATGGACAGATGATTTTCAAGGTGGAAAACCCATGAGAAGACAGAGAACAGGCCAGCACAGTGGTTCGCAATCAATTTCCTTTCACGTTGCTCCTGGCACAAAGCAATTAAATCTAAGTAGTGTTATGGACACAAGCTAGAATAAGAGTCTAATGCATCAGTAAGCTATTAATTATTAAAACCTTTTGAATTTATGCAGATATTATTTATATTCCAGATTCTTGCATAACGTGGGTTGTGATGAGGAAAATGAAGAAATAGTCTATGATAACCAGTAATTCGATAAAAACTTTCAGAAATTTGATAATATCATGGAGTAGCATGATTTATCATCTGGCAATCCTAGCAACAATGGCAGCAATAATACAGTGAATGGAGTGATTAGCCAAAATTCAGTAGGAATTGACACCAAACAGGCTTAAAACAGAAAGAAGAAATCCAGTGGCTCTCAACAAAGCACTATAATTTATAATTAAACAACTGTCAACTCAATTAATTCGAATAATTATATTCAAGCTTTCGCAGGGCAACAGGTATAAGTCAACTCTTCAAAACTCTCAAACAGCTTCACGAATTCGCTCTCAGGAATATCATCCTCTGCAACTGCTAAACAGTAGCAAGGAGAGTAATAATAATAGTAACCACAGCAACAGTAGAAACTTACTCCTACTAATTCTACCCTTCCAAATGCCTATTCTTCAAATCAATCCTTCGTAGCTTCTGATCTTCCTAGCATAATAACTTCACAGCCTCAAAAAACTTCTAAGCAGCTCAAAGTACTTCCCAATAATTCCTTTAAGCTAAGTTGCCCTTCAACTCCATTAAACGATTCTCGCGCTGAAAACTAAATGATAACAGGGAAAAAAATATGGAACCCGAAATGCACTCTCCGATCACATCTCGACGGTGTCAGAGGACTATTCTTTACAGCTGTTGATCCTATTCTCGTAACCGCAGGAGAGGTAATCCCAATTATTTTAAAGAATCACTTTTTTCTTTTTATTTGATTCTGTTTGGTTTGTTTTAGGATTGTCTTCTGAAATTATGGGACATAAGAAAATTCAAAGAGAACAACGAAAGTACATTCCATCAGCCGTACTGCACATTGAGAGGGCATAGTGGATAGATTTTCGCACTTACAGGCAGCTAGCAGCAAATCGATTCTACAATAAACTATCAATGCTATAATTTTATGTTTTCTGCGGGCATGGAAGGCATCATTAAAGCTTGGAACGTTCCACTCCCTGAGGAAATCGATTTCTTAGGGCCAACTGAGAAAAAAGATAAGATCAATGTTGGCTAATGGAGGGCGCATCACGATGTAATTTGGGATCTCAACCATCATCCATTCAAACCGATTTTACTCAGCTCTGGATCGGATGGTTACATTCGGTCTTGGAAAACGTTTGAGCCAGTAGATTCGACAACGCTTGTCAGTTTGAGCTAAGGAGAAATGATTTCATAGCTGACCTACAAGCCTGATTAATTTTCGGATATTCCAACGTCAATATGTTGGGATCTAGAACATAATCAAATAATTAGTGGATGGGTATCATCAAACAGTTTAACTAATTTTGATGCTGAAACTTCAAGTCTTATTGGGACAATGAACTACACATAAGAGAATTAAACCTAATCTGCTTAAGTCAATAAGTAAACAAAATACATTTGGTATTTGCTGTTTTTAGCAACAATATTTTTTATCTACTACCTTAAAGGGTAATATGCCACGAGGGCATTCATTGTGCAATTTCAGGTCATGAAGACAAACAAATTCGCTTTTTTGATCTCAAATCAAGTAAGAATTCGTCTCTTTATCATTTTATGTATTGATTTTAAATTATTTTTCAAAGATAACCTGATTAAGAATTTAATTGGACATACTGACGCAGTCACTTGCATCTCTATCCATCCAAATTAATTCTATATGTCTTCCGTTGGTCATGATGGTAGTATGCGCACTTGGGACATTCGAAATTATAAATGCATCCAAGACATCTAAGTAAAATTATTTTAAAAAATATCAGATATCAGTATGGTAAATTGTTTTGATTCATAAATATCAGGCCCATAAGACAAAATTTGACGAATCTGTTCATTCAGTAACATACCACCCATAGCTTCCTTTGATAGCAACTGGTAAAATAAATAGTTTTTAGGGAGACACTTTATACTTAGCTGTCTATTATTCTTTTTAATAATTATTCTTGTTTTTATTGTTTTTACATTTATTAGGTGGAGCAGATGGTCTAGTCAAAATATTTCACTAACAAGATGGTCTGTGACTAATCTGTCATGTCTGGATTAACTGCGGCTTGAGTGTGGAAAGCAAAAATTATTTTATTTTTCAGCTTTTCTTGCATTTCAAAATGCCTGCAGAAAATAATTGTTTTTTTTAAAAAAAGAAAAACTACCTTATTTAAGATAGGCTTTATCTTTTTGACAACCCTTTTTTTATATATTTTTGTCTGTTTTGTCTATTGTTTCTTTATCGAATTCGATAATAAACAATTCTTTTAAGATATGTCTCTTCTTCTTTCTATTATGTCTAGGGGCTCAAAAATATCATAAAAAAGTTTGATTTATTGTTTGTGTTTTGAGCACAAAACAAATTAAACAAAAAAAATACAGTTAAAGAGACAAAAATATATCTAAAATATATTCAATATTTTCATAGTAAAAATGAATACAGCAGTCATACAGGACAATACTTCTCTCGAAGAAATACTCGTCTAAGAAGCTAAGGAGGTCTATTAACTTCTACAATAGTCTGATCAGCAGTTTAGAAAAAAATCAGATATCAAAATATGTTATCTTCTTTCAAGAAAATGGTTCACAGCTTGGAGTGAATTCGTCGGATATGCGGAGATCGCCGCTGGAATAGAACCAAACATGGAAAAATTCTGTATCGCTAGACCACCTGAGATAATCAATAGCGAAGTTGCAGAAATCTAAGGAGATATGATATAATTCGTTGCGGGAGGAATTAATTGTTAGCTTCCTCTTATGTAGTTTGAGGAATCTCGTGTGTCTGAAGCTGAGATTTTGAATGTCAATGCTGGCAAAGATGCAGGATCTAGTGTTTTTAGAATAATAAATTCAAATGTTTGGGATTATTTTATGAATAAATATCCTGGTTCTTTTGTGATTCCAAGATAAGTTTTCTTCTACAAGAACAAAATGGTTGCTGATCTTTAGTTACTGATGGTAAAATTAACTTCATAAATTATGATTTTGTTGAGGTTTTAATATTTAAATGATTGAATCAGCCAGAAATAGGTGTAATCAGTGAAGATCAATAGAAAGATGCATCCAAGAAAATAGATTGGAAAAAATGTTAATTGCCAGGTTTATACACAATAAAATAGTTGAAAGAGATGCTCTGCAAGTAATTTGAAGTGAATTCTGTGAGGATCTTGAAATACGATCCTAGCATGAGGAGAGAGGAAGTTTAGCAATAAATTCTTTAATCTTTGAAACAACAGGATTACCATTTACGAGCCCGAGAGTTAGTTGAAAAAATAGAAAACAAAGAGATTGTCTTACGAGATCTTATCAAGAACCATTACACTCTAATAATCGAACTTCCTTCGAAAGGCCAATTTAGACTAAAAGTTCAGCATGGAAAGTAGATTTAATCTAACACTAAAACTAAAGGAGTTTGCGAGTTTTGCACAAAGATATCTGAACTTAAAATCAAGTGTCTTTGTCAAGAAGTCTAATATTGCAGCTAAGACTGTAAATACAAAGATTAAGATTTCCATTCATAAATATGCGAAGTCGCAGCTGATTCAGCAAGTGACGAAGAAATTGCTTAGTTACCTCTTGAAATATCTGGCAAAACAGGTCTCAAGAACATCGGGAATACTTGTTATCTTGCAGCAGCACTTTAAAATTTGTATTTCTCCAAGGAGTTCTCACAGGCTTTTACTATGAATCAAATCGTTCCTAAAACTTAACATGAAGGCTCAAAGTTATTGCAAAAGTTTTCAAAGTTATTCAAGGAAATGGCTATGCAGGATGAAGCACATTTTGTTGAGCCTTGGAGCTTCAAAACATAATTTGCAAGAATCAATCCGATGGTAAAATAACAATAAAATGAACAAAGATGGAAAAATGTTCTTGAATTATTTTTGTACTTAGTTTTCAGGAAATCAGCAGTAGGATGCTTGCGAGTTCTTGACTTGTTTAATAGATTCACTTGATGAAGCTAGCACTAAGAAGAAAATCACTAAATCACTCTAATTAGCTCCCAAAAAACCACCTTCTGACAATGCAGTGTCATTTTGGAAAAATACAGTGGCAAATAATTATTCAGAGGCTACTCTGAATAGTTTCTTAGGGCTATTACAAAGCAACATCGAATGTCCTGGATGTGGAGAGGTTTCAACAAGCTTTGACCCTTTCATTGTTCTTTCTCTCCCGATAAAGTAAAAACCTGTTTAGAGAACAATTTCAGTGAATTACATCAGTTCAGATATTTTCAAAGAGATCACTCATAATAGGACAACTTACACAACAGGGGAAACAGATATTTCTGATCTTATTAAAACAGTCTGCGAGCTGAATTAAGTGAGCTATGCTAACAATGTAGTTGCCTGCACTTTCGATGGATAGACACTCATCTAAAGTTATTTCCGCTAAGATTAACTTTCCAAAAAAGTAGAGGATCTAGAAACAGAATTAGAAGGTAGAAACAAAGCACTTGTGTTCTTCTAAGTAGATTTCGATACTTCGACGTTTGATTCGATGAGACATAAACTAATTAAAGTGGAATTCGCTAAATTAGGAAAGGTATAACTTGGGATAATGTCGATCGATGGGAAAGTAACTTTTTCGTTTCCTAGAATAATCATCTCTCCAAAATCTGCATCGTTATCAAATTTATACATCTCTTTATTTGGAATAATTTAGCAACTTTATCCAAATTCACTTGATATTCTTGGAACTGCCTTCAAAGAGCTGCAAGAGCCTGAAATTAAATAAATTGATACAACAGTACAGCAAACATAATTAGCAGATAATCAGGAAATCAAGAATGTTTAGGAGATTTCTAAAAAATAACCTGAAATTGTTGGAGATGGATGGAATGATTATTAATCTATATTAACAACATCTGCTAGTTCCTCTAAGAAACCAAGTCAAACTAATCAAACTGCAGCTGTAACAGTGGCTACAACTGGTGCATCCTAAAATAAAACATCTGAAAATGAAAAAGCTGCTTTAAAAACAGAGTCTAATAATAAGTCTGCCATTTAAAATAATCAATCTAATGTTAAAAAAACAGAAGTAAAGAAAGAAGAAGACAAAGTAGAAGTATCTCGGAATGAAATAGCAAAAGAAGCTGAAAAATCAACTTTAGAAACTAATAGCACAACTTAACCAGCTCCTGAGACGAAAGTTGCAACAAGCGGTGGAGATTGGGGTTGGGAAACTGAAATTGTTGTTATTCCTAAGAAAACACCTTTAGTTACTCAAAAAGCTACTCCAATCGTTAGCAATAGTTAATAGTCTTCTTAACCATAAAAATAAATTGACGAACAAAATGAAGAAAATGATGAATTTACTTAAGTCACTAAAAAACAAAAACAAACAAATAATAAAGGAGGAAAACAGCAACACCAACAACAATAATAATATTATCAAGCAAAAGGAACTGCTACCAATAATAATTAGAATTTCTCTTCCAAACAAGAACCGAAATAAACTAATCCTGTTTAGTAAGCACCAAAGAAAGAACCAGCTGGAAAGGATAAAAATATTACTGCTAAGAATCAAACGATTAATACATTAGCTGGATGGGGTGATGAAGGCTCAAATACAGTTGATATGGCATCTACTTCAACATCAACTTCTTCGAATAAAACATAACAAACTTCATAGGTAAAAATAGCTGAAAGTGATCAAAAAGGGATTTAAAAAGAAAAAACCTCTGAAAATACTGTAAAATAATAAGATTCTGCTTCTGTTCAATAAGGCTAATAATAATAACCATAATAATAAAAAACTGGACATCAGCTTGCATTGGAGAAAAGAGCCAAGGAAAAAGCAGAAGAAGATCTAAAAATACAAAAAGAAAAAGAATAGGAAGCAATCAGAGAAATGCTAAAACTCCTTCCATGCAGTATAATGATTAAATCCCAAAAACGACGTGGCTTAGGAGGGTCGTTTAAATGTTTCTTTTGTGGCAAATCAAACTGTCAGAATTGTTAGCTTCCATTCGATAATCAGCAGACTCTTTAATAATTACTCGGGAACTACAGAGATTCCTTCGAGTTAGAGTTATTTTGGCATAAAGAGCAACCTGATAAAGCACTGAACAAAACCATAATCGATCAAGGATAAGCGTAAAATTAAGCTAAAAAGCTAAACCTTCCAACGCTGCAGTATTGCTTGGAAGAATTTTTCAAAAAAGAACAGCTCTCATAAGAAAATGCTTGGTTTTGTTCGAAATGTTAGGCAAATTAGTTAGCATTGAAGAGTTTGAATGTGAGATTGTGTCCTCGTAACTTAATAATTTAATTGAAACGATTCCGTACTAACGATCAGACAGGTTTAAGAGAAAAGAATAGCTAGTAAGTGCTGTTCCCTAGTTCAGATTGGCAACTACAAAGTGAAAATCTGTCGATATCTCCTTCCATAAATTCTGCTGAGCTAACGAATTCAGAAATTTCATATGAATTGTATGGAGTGATAGTCCATGAAGGAACTACTGAAAATGGGCATTACATCGCTCATTGCAAACAGGAAAATCAATGGTATGCCTTCAATGATGAGAACGTAAGTATGATCGAAACTGAGAAAGTACTCAACAATAAGAATGCTTATATTCTCTTTTATAGATTATAAAACAAGGGCAAAGAATGAAAAAATTACTTATTCTTAGGATTTGTGTTTTGTATTGTATTAATAAATCCAAAAGAGAATTTTCTTAAAAATGACTAACACTTTCACATAAAATAAGGACTAATCTGAATAATATCTTTATTATAAAACAACAACTGTGATTTTATCTGATCATGCGTGTTTGAGTTGCTTGTTTAGGTTAATAATAGCCTAAGTAAATTTCTCTTGATCACGTATCATGCGATAATAGAATTTCTATCCATTTTTCAAAGCCACTGAGAAGACTTCCTCACTCTCTCGTTCGATCAAGGCGATGTTTTTAATCTCTTAATATCTAACGAATTCCCCATATGGCTAGACTTGGATTTATGTTGTGCAGTAAAAATACAGATAATCTTTGAAGAAATAAAGGGAACCTCTGAGACTTTGATAGTGCTCTTTTTTCTCGACTAGGAAGTAGTTAAATAAGAATTCACATCGATATTGCTCTGCATATTATTCTTTTTCGAGTAGCCTCTCAAGTCGGATCTCTTTTACTAACTCTTTTTCGACATTTGTATGGCCTAAATGATATCGTTAATAAGATAAATATATTTTTACTATTTGGAAAAACAATTTTACTTGCAAAAGCTGGTAGTTCAGTGAGAACTTAATCTAATTTGCCATCAACAACTTTTGATGTTACTTTATGGGGATTATGAGATCGAAGTCTTTTTTCCTCGTAGCTTTCGACTTACGCTTCTAGTTGCCTACTGTCAGACTTACAACAGCCCATTTGATTGATAGTTAAGGTAAATTTTTTTGTTTGTTTTTTGTTGCTGTTTATTTCAATTCAGTGCATGAATTTAGGAAATTTTGAAAGTAAAGAATCAATATATCTTAGTAAGCTATTAAGAAACGATGAATAAAAAAGGGGGGATTCATAAAAAAAATAGGGAAAAGTTGGATATTAGATATTAGAAATTGAACAACAACACACACAACTCAAGAAAATATGAGTGAAAAGGTATTATTACAATGCACATAAAATATTTATCAGCTTTTGAATAGCAATAGAGGAAATATCTAAAAATAATAATTGAATTATGGGTTGTAAAGCAATAAGACGTGCTAGAAATCACCTGATGTGATCATGTTGAATTAATTGATTTTATATATTTTAATTATGAATTTGCTATCCGTTTTTATGTTCAAAAAAGTTTGAGAGAACCGAAGAATATGTATTATTAGATTTATTACAATCACATTAAAGTTATTAATATCTTTGTTAACCTCTATTTTTGGGGAGAGAAATGTTCATTCATAAGAGTTTAGGATGATAACACAACTAAAACACAGTTTAATGTTAATTTTTTATAAAAAGAATTGTCTATTAATATCTGATCTTGATCTCCTAAGATTCTCCCTCATAAATCCCAAAAAGACGTAAGAGGAAAATAAGGTAAAATAAGCAAAAAATAAAAAAATAAACTAAAAAAATAGCAGAAATAATGGAGTATAGATTCCTCGGCAATTCTGGTCTGAAAGTCTCAGTTATCAGCTTTGGAAATTGGCTGAACAGTGACCAAAAAGATTGGTAAAAGAGAACTAATGAACATGTCAAGAAAGCTTGGGATCTTGGTATCAACTTCTTTGATACTGCTGAAGGATATGGCCAAGGAGAAGGAGAAAGATAAATGGGCATTGCTCTGAATAATCTGAATGTTCCTAGAGAAGATTTAGTTGTTTCTACAAAAATCTTCTGGGGTAACCCTTCTCCTTCACGCAATAACCAAGGCCTGAATAGAAAGCACATCAAAGAAGGTGTCAAAGCATCTCTTGCAAGAATGAACCTGACTTATTTCGATGTTGTTTTCTGCCATCGTTTTGACTCAGAAACTCCACTTGAAGAAATAGCAAGAGCCTACACAGAACTCATCCAGCAAGGTCTCATCCACTACTGGGGAACTTCCGAATGGACTGCTGCTAATATCTTTGAACTTAGAGAGATTTGTGAAGCAAAGAACCTTATTAAACCTATTGTTGAGTAGCCTCAGTACAATATGTTTGTCAGAGATTCATTTGAAAAAGATTACGGTAGACTTTTCGATATCCACAAGATGGGATCGACAGTTTGGTCTCCTCTTTGCGGAGGTATTCTGACAGGGAAGTACAACGAAGGAGGCATTCCTGAAGGAGCTCGCTGGAATACTTTCAATGAGAATCCTTATCTCAAAGGGATTTGGAATAAGTACTTTGAAGGCACTAAAAAAGATGCTCTCATCAAGATTCTCAAGGGTTTAGCTACTATTGCAGCTGAGCTTGGTGCAACTCAGCCACAACTTGCTATGGCTTGGGTGATTGCTAACAAGGATGTTTCAACTGCTATTACAGGATGTTCGAAGATCGAATAGCTCGAAGAAGTCGTGAAAGCTGTTCAAATTTATCCTAAAATTACCCCTGAAGTCAGCAAGAAGATTGAGGAGCTACTTGGAAACAGACCCGATTTCGGAACTGATTTCAAGACTTGGCAGCCAGTCGTACCAAGGAGATGACTCTCTTGAGGAGAAACAAATATTATTTTTGATATATTTTACATAACATTCAACATTTCAAGAAAATCAAACAAAATTTAACTGAGTATTCATGAAAGTGTAAAGAGAGGATTTAGATTATTGTTAATTTCATTTCATTCTAGTGGTCTTTTAAATTGTATTTGTGATGGAAAGTCACTCAGTTTTTAGTTGTTGTCTTAATAAATATTCTAAGAAGCGAATTATTAATTTTTAAAGAGTGGTGAAATAATAAAATCTTTGAAAGATAAAGAAAATTAGCACAAAAAATAATGAAGGACAATGAAATCGACGATTCAGAAGTTGCAGAGATGCTGAATAAAGAGACAAAATAGCAATATAAAAAACATCAAGAAGAACATTGGGTTAAAATCAGAGATTAGAAACAAAAATAGTTGTTACAGAAGTCTCGTAAAAAATAATCGAAAGACACAGAAAATGATGTATCAGATGAGAATGAAATTGTATTCGAAAATGATTATGTAGTTGAGTATCCTGAACTAAGTGGTTACTTGCAGATACAAAATCAAGTTCAGTTTAATAGATTTATAAAGGAGTAGTTTTCAATAAAACCAGAAGAGTTGAGTGGAGAAGAAAAACTAAACAATGTTAAAAAATTAACATTTATTCTATTGGCACACTCTTGTACTCCGTTTTTATAGATTGTTTCAGAGAAAAACCTTGACACGTCAATTTTTTGACTTCTTTTTTATCTCTATTCTTTGTGATGCCTTCTCAGCTTATGATGACAAAGAAATGCATATCGACATAGAATGGGCATTTCTCTAGCTGATTTTTACTTTTCTTAGAAGCAAAAAAGTTAATTACAGGAGACATAATAACAACTGCATTAACTGAAGAATAAGGAGTTGTGTATAAAAAATTGATTTCTAAAAAAATACAGATTCTTATGTAGAATGGTCTTTGTGAGTTTGTGATTGTGGCTCTGTCTGAAAAAAACATGACATTATTGACACCTGTATTAAGAACAATTAATAAAATTATGGCAGGAAATTAAGAATCTCTTGAATTGTTTTTTGCATAGTGCAATCCAATAATCTAAATTAGTCTGCAAAAACACCTGTAAAATCACATTAAAACGATCAGAAAAGAAGTAATTTGAACTTTGAATCACATGTTCTCTAGTGATTTAAAGAGTTAACAAACCTATCTGGATAGATGTTTTTTTTGATTATTATCTTAAATAGGCTTTTTTACGAAGAATTTGGAATTAGAGAAGAGATTTTTAAGCTAATTTTAACTTTTTTAGATATTTTAAATGAATCTCAATTTAACAGTATTGTGTTTCTTAGAGAAAACGAATTCTTTTCATCTCTTCGAGCTTCTTTGATATCTTAAGAAGCAAGGCCTGAAAATATTTTGATCCTTCTTAACATTCTCCTTAAGATTCTCAAAATTGGATCTCAATTAATCAGAGGTGATCTGAGAATCAAAAAGATAATTGATTTAATTGATTCCAACAAGATCTCCATGTATTTTTAGAACTTTCAAGAGTTTTAACACACAGGAATTTATCAACTTTCAAAATAATTCATAGAGTAATATAACGCACTAGTAAAAGTTATCTCTCTCTGAACGGCATTATATTTATCTTGTTTTTTGATAATTATGTTCATTCGATTTTAGAATAATTCTGTTTCTTCATTTATTTTATTAAGGAATTCACAAAGATAATTGATCCTAAAAGCAATAAGCAATAGCTGAGAATAAAATGATAGTGTAAATTGAGTTTCATTCATTTAATAAATGAACTCTTTCATTTTAATTGATTTTAAAGCATTTAACTCAAGAAATGAAAGAGAAAAAAATGATTGAAATATTATTCTATAATAAAATGAATTAAATGTGATATTCAAAAACAAAGAGCATTATCAAATGTTATTTATTTAAATGATAAAGATAATAATAATAAATAATATCTTGTTTCTTTTTGTTAAAAACTAGAAGAAAAAACAAACACAAAGAAGCATTTATCTTATGAAGAAAGGAAAGGGCAAAATATAGTGAGGCGGAATTTATGGAATTAAAAAACAAGAAGTCTTGACAGACCCTAAGTATCAAAAGAATTAAATTAAAGCAAGAAAAGAAGAAACCAAATAAAGTACCAGACCATCCAAGAAAAATGGTAAATAAAAATGATTTTTCAAAATGAAAAATAGTGGCTTAAATGGAGATGAAGAAGATTAGCTTTCGGACAATTAATCAATTTGAAGATCATATTTTTTACTAATAATAATGGCAATCTTGTTTAAAAATAGGCTATCGACCTCTTTAGATAAGGCAGAGTTGTCAGAAGATCTGATATCAGACAATCCAAATCAACTAACGTCTATTAGAAGCTCTTGATTAAGGTATTAATAAGCATACTTTTATTATTATTTAGTAGATCAAGTTGCTGGTTGTCTTATTCTATGAAGATCCAGTTGTATTATTCATAGCCAGCAGTTTTTGAGAGCAAATAGCCTATTATTAGTGGATTTATGCGAATTTGATTTTAAGACATAAACACTTAATATTTGAAGTGTCAATCATTAGGGAATGGAATGCAATAAAATAATAAAAAACGAGAAAATAGATAACCCCCCCCCCCCCATTAAGAAGAGAGAGAAACTTGCAAATAGCACAAATTGTTTGCTTTAACTTTTGATTTGTTCATTTGAATAGCTCTACAAATTCCTCGCAAGAAGAACTGGTTCTAAATTCAACTAGAATATCCTCAAGAGACTCTCTTCCTCCAGACTCAACAAGTTCCCTCTCTCTTTGAGCAGAATCGTTAAAAATGTCCCTGAAGCTGCTAGAAACCAAATCGTCGTTTCTACTTCTACCATCACTAACGATGAGAGACTCTTAGTTGTTCCTAAGCTCACCGTTTGTGCCCTCAAGGTCACTGAAACCGCCAGAAAGAGAATCCTTGCTGCCGGTGGAAATATTCTCACTTTCGACTAGCTCGCTCTTAAGGCTCCTACTGGTATGCGAATAAATAGTTTATTCAATATTTGACTTCATAAATAACTAATTTTGGATTTATCATTTAAAAGGAACTAACTGCCTTCTCTTGAGAGCTCCCAAGAGCAGAGAAGCTTACAGACATTGGGGTTTGGCTCCTGGTCAAAAGGGATCTCACTCAGCTCCTTACATTAGATCAGAAGGAAGAAAGTTCGAAAGAGCTGCTGGTCTCTCTTGATCAAACTGATAGTTTTCAACTTATAAATGGTGCTAAAAGCCTTGTTATTCTCAATTTTAAAAGAATTATTGCATTAATAGGGCTTGCTTTATGTATTTTTAGTTGCGATTGTATTTAAATTTTAAAAATAATAATAATGCATATTTTTCATTTTCCTCCACAAAAACATGACTTCTTATTACTACTCATAATGTTATTATTCTTGAAAAGGGTATTTTTACTTCAATAATATATAATAAATAAGTTAACGACACTTTAAAATATGGTCTCAATAACATTCAAAGTGTTTTTAGCTTTTATGATGCAAAAGTTGCTATGAAACTACTAAAATGTTCAAAGAGGAAAGAGGGTTATTTTTCATTTTTACTATCAAGTTTAGAACTACTGTACCATCCTTAGTGAATATTCTCAACATTTGAATTAAATGATTACATATGTTTTTCCTTGCTTCTTTTGAACTTGATTATTATTAATTCTTTATACTAACTTTGTTGAATTTCCAAACTGAAAACAACAACAAATTAACTTTGATTTCAAGCCAAGAAAAAGAAAATCTGTATTTACAGGTATTAGTTTTTCGATGAAGAAAAATGATATGAAGCTTTTAAGAGATCTGATACCGCAAAAAAATTTCTTTTTTAATCAGTTAAATAGAGACAGACTGACTAATTTAGCGATATTTTTGTCAACTATTCTCTGAAAAGGATGAATAGAATGTTGTTGAAAACTCTTGCAGATTAAATACGAGTATTTTTGTAATAACTTTCTCTGAAGCATGTAGATTAATTTATAACCTTTTATCATGCAACAACTTAATTAAAAACTTTAATTTTTTTAAATTCCAAAACAGAGGCAAAACAAAAAACAAATCCAAGAGCATTTCTACAAAAGAAATAATTTTTTTGTGAAAGTTACAATGTTATTTTTTAAATAGTTTCTTATGTTTGGAGCATATTAATATTAGGGAAGTTTATTTAATAGAAACAAAAGACAAAATATGCAAGAACAAACAACTCATTAGAACGAATTAATTTTATTCAGCTGTGGTCATCGCAAAAAACAACAAGGTTCTATTCATGAGCATATAAATTAGATTATTATTTTTATAATCCCCCTCCCCTCACAATGCTATCTTGTATGAATCAACTGCAGTTTTTTGGCAGATTCTCTTTGATTTAATTAATAAAGGAGTGACTCAAGATATTGGTAGAGAACGTGATATTGTTAAAATAATAAAGTGGAAGGAAAATCACACTATTAGCATGAGAAGACTAGGTCTGTTAGAACTTAAAATTACCTTAGTTGAGAAACCCGACACAATCTTAGAGTTCATTAGAGCTTTGAAGGCAGACAAAAGGATATCCGATGAAGAAGAATTAGTGCTGATAAACGCGATTTATAATGAGATTCCTGAATTTTTATCAATTAAAAATGAGTTTTAGAACGAAACAAAAGAGGATTTCAACGATGCTAAATATTTGCTCAAATTCAAAAATTACCTCAGCATAACCTCGCAGGCATTGAGAGCTACAGTTAGCTAAGTGAGTGGTGAAGATGCTTCAGAAAATATTCCTAAAAATGATAAAAGTTCCTTAGATATTCGCCCTCTAGATCCTTTGTTGGAATAAAAAATGAGAATAATAGGCTAGAGTCCTCAAAAAAGACCAAGCTAAACTCTTTAACAACTGCCTTCATTGATTATGAAAGCAAAGGAAAGTAGTTTTAAAGTGGCAACACCCAAGGCTATTGCTTAATCCGTTCCAACTTTACCAGCTGATTAGCATCGCAGCAGACAATTTGGGTCTTTTTTTAGGCAACACAGCAGCGAAGAAGAAATGTTTACCTCAATTGGAGGTCGCACATACATACGCTGGAATAAATATCGTGATGAGATTGATTCTTATCCTTAGAATTATATTCTCAATTTCTTATGCTAAGACAAGTAAATTCGAATGCAAATTATTTTAGATGTTTGGTTATTGTTTAGCATGCCTGGGAGTAAGGTAATTCTTGGATTATTTTATCAATAGGAAAAGAGTTGAAGAAATCTAGCAGAGTATAGTATTGTCTGTAACAAACAAATACAAAGAGTTAAAACGAGCTGCAATTGATATTTCAAAAAGTTTGATGATTCCCAGCGCTCAAGAGTTTCATTTATATTCACTGGTGAGTTTCCTGAAAGTGATCTTGAAAGCGATGTTCAAAATAAGTGACTTTGAAGTAACAAAAATAGACGCGTCAAGTATTTCACTCTTTCGCTCTCATTCCATAACTGTTGCTAGCGGGGTATGCAACGAGATAATGTTTTAAATATTGTTAAATCTAAATAAAGTTTTCTTTTTTTAAAAAAATTAATCCAAGGATATTCGTGAAGATGTTAGAGTCAAGAACCTAAATATTTTCGAGAAAGATCGTCTGTACTTATTAGGGAATTAAGAGATGGAGCTCATACAAGATTGCATTATTGGAGAAATTTCATCACCTGCTTATTTCATGAAGAAGTTTGTTGATGGAAACACTTTCTTGGTGTTCTTTCTGATGGAGAAGGAGACTAAGGAATTCAATGAATACTTATTTGAGTAAGTTAACAGTTTTGAAACAAAAGAAATGTTATGAATAATGAAAATGATATTTGGCAATAAGGAATGTGCACGGTGATAAATTCTAGAAGATTTTGGAAACGATTTCAGAGATCATTATTACCCTTCTAACTCAAAAAATCACAGACAAGTATTCTAATTTTTCGAGATCTTGGAAAATTAATATTATTGTTTTACTGGCGATGACATAAAGCTATTATGTTTGATTTTAGGAATAAATTCATCTTAAGACTATTTTAGATCTTAGAAGATTATCTGCAACTTCAGCATTTGTTGCTTATCTCCAAGTTCTAAGATAGCTTTTTTGATCTATTTGAGACACAACTCTTTCTCTACGATAACTTGGTTAGAATTTTTTTTGAGAAATGAGAACAAAAATGCAAATCAAATAAACTCAAAACAATATTTTTTATTTTTTTTCTTCAAAATAAATAGTAAATAGACGAAGATCGAAGACAAATAATAGCGGAAGTTTTAAACGGAGATGAAAGTGAAGATGAGGAACTTAAAATGTCCTATGATTTCTCGATCTACAACACAAACTTTAAGTTTTATTCTTTTTTAAATCGCTAAAATCTTATCCGATCAATTTACTACAAGCACTTTGAAAATGTAAAAACTTATTATGCTGAATCTCTCAACTTATTAAAAAACATACTATTTTTGTTATTTCCAGGTTGCAACTTAAATCTATCACAAGCATCGTCATGTCATAAATCGATTACTTGAAAGATTCACAGATTGGAAGATGTCACTCGGATTCAATTAAGTTCTTTACTTTGAATTCAACAAAACTGGAGCGCTATCTTTCCTGAATAGGGCACCTTCTCAGAAACTAAGAAAATAGAGCAGAATGGTACTTCCAGAAAATATTCAGGGATTGCACTTCTCCATTATCTTCAAAGATAATGAAACTATTTTGTAAGCAATCAAAGAGAGCCTCATATAAAAACAGTATTCTATTCATAAGAATGACTAATCTTCAGAGGAAGTAGAGGGGAAGGTTATGCTGCAATATTAGATTGCAGCTGAACCAGGCGTTAAAGGAAAAATTAAAATAGTTAAGCTTAACCTTGTTGACCCTTCAAAGGAAGAAGAGGGAGAAATTGAAAGGGAGAAATGCTAATCGCCGATATTTCACTCTAGTTAAAAGACAAACAACCATAAAATTAAGAATAAATTAGCGTATTTCACTGCCAGTGAATCGAAAAATGTATCAAATATTACTCATTATTATTTTTAAAATCTTTTTCTAGAAAAATAGAAAGCAAGTACAATAACTCTTTCTTAAATGTTGTTACTTTTATTGTGTGATCTCTAGATTATCTTGCATGACAATGATGCTAAGAACACTACAGTAGTTGAATTTCTATCTTAAATTGAGCAGCGTAAGGTGAACGAAGAGTAAAAAGCTCTTTACTTCAAGAAATTAAGTTCGCCTTCGTCTCAAGTTTAGAGAAGAAATATCCGCAGCATTGCTGAAGTGTAAGAATATTTAATAATCAAAAACTAAAAAAACAATTGCCACTTTTTCACATATCCTTGACTTATTTTGCACATAGGAACAATGAAGCTAAAGGAGGCAGCTATCTGAATAAGCTATTTTTAGTTCGAAAAGTAACTGAAAAGAATGACAGTGGGAACAAGACGGACTAGCAACTCAAACCAGAAGATTTTAAAATGGATGAATCCCTGTCTGGTGAGCTAGACAGTTTCGCTATTAATGTCTGGAAATATAGTGAACAAACGAAGTTAAAAGTAATCTGGACTCTTATGCAGAAATAGAATTATTTTGAAGCATTTTCGATTCCAACAGAAGAATTCATTTGCTTCCTCTATCGCATGCGGGAGAAATACAACAAACGAGACAATCCTTTTCATAACTTTGATCATGCCATCATGGTCATGCATGGATGCTACATGATAGGCTGCAAGACGGAGTATTTCTAACAATATATTTTATTATTACATTATCATTTTCTAATTTTATTAATTTCTAAACTTTTCAAACTAGTGCTAATAAATACCTGAATAAAACTCAAGAGTTTAGTCTTGTTTTCAGTGGTCTATGTCACGACGCTTCTCATAGAGCACGCACTAATGCATTTGAAGTGAATACTATGTCGAAACTTGCCATAAGATACCATGATCAAAGTGTGCTTGAGCAGCATCACATCGCTACAACCTTCAAATTATTACGATAAACTTCAGCAAATATTTTCAAACAATTAACAATTTAAAAAGTCTAAGAAATCAGGAAATATGTCATCAACAATATTCTTGCAACTGACATGAGCAAGCATTTCGATTTCCTTAAAGATTTTCAGCTGGATTTTCTCCAAGAGACTCTCAAAAAACCTATTTCAGAGTTTGGTAATAGAGAATTAATTCCTTCAAAAACATTTCGCAATGTTCTAAATTTCTTTGTTAACTAAGTGAATTGTATTTATTTTTAATTGCATCTTTTGTACTCAGAGGAGAAGGAAATTAACTTGCTTACCGGGACGATCATCCACACTTCAGACTTCCACCACACTGCTTAGAAATTCGAACTCAGTAGGCAATGGAGTGTGAAAGTCAATAAAGAATTCAGCTAACAAGTAACATAATTTAATTGTTACAAAACTAAGATAACTTTTGATAGAGTATTTCTTTTTTTTAATGGACTTTTGCCAAATAAAATCTAAAAGTACATTGAAGAAGGTCGACAAGGTGTGTAGTAGACTCCCTATCTAAAAGATCTTGATAAGATGCATGTCATTGCAAAAAACGAAGCAGGATTTATTAAAATGATTGTCAAGCCACTTTGGGAAACGATGAACAAATTCTTGAATAATCAATTGCAGGAGCCTGTTGCGAATCTGGAGCAGTCCATCTTGGAGTGGAATAAGCTGCAGGAGTAAGCATAAAAGGAGGAAGAAGAAAATCTGCGTCTGTAGGAATTAAATAAACTCAAGCAAACAACTTAATTAGGTCTCAATAGTAAACTCAAAAAACTCATTTGAACAATCATCTAGAGATCTTCTCACTTACTTAATTACCAACCTCCAATCTGTCTGCATATCAAGCACTACTAAGATCTATGGTTTTTTTAGGGGAATTCTTCACTCTAATATTTTGTCTCAAAATTAATTGTTCTCTTCTTTTCCATAGTCAACTACCTAAAAAAGCAAGCACCTTCTCCTTGGACAAACCATCTAAATTCAGTTCTTTTCCCCTTCTTATTCTAAAAGGGAAATTTTGCCATCCAATATCTCTCTCTCTTTCTTATTTTTTTTTGGTTTTCCTTCATTTTGTACAAAACTAAATTATCCCTCCTTCTCCAATTACAATCATCTATCTGTTAGGCCTCTTAAAACAAACTATTGTATCCCATCATC
>Ga0302271_10000984_pt1 | contig 27984 bp, 5 predicted proteins | sample III_Bog_N1_1_FD_198767 | JGI IMG/M metagenome (GOLD analysis project Ga0302271, IMG submission 198767) | Peat permafrost microbial communities from Stordalen Mire near Abisko, Sweden - III_Bog_N1_1 | ecosystem: Environmental > Terrestrial > Soil > Wetlands > Peat | place: Sweden: Abisko... | reverse complement strand
AATGGCTTGGATCCTTTCGTCTTGGATGACACACTGTTCCCCTCTTTCGTTAGCTCAGAGTAGAAATTAGATGATGTTTGGATTAAAAACCGCATCCAGCCAGATTGTCTAAGCGTCTAAAGATCAAACTGAAGAATTAGAATCCTCGCAAATTCGAAATAAACAGCTTCCTGCTTGAGTGTTAGGCATTTCAGCAATATCGCTTGTAATTATTGTGCATAATCCACGATAATCCCAGGGACTTTGTAGATATACGCTGAGATATAAATCAAATATGCTTGGAAGACAGAAATGCTCTCTGCAACCCAGTTATCAGCGTTGAAGAGAGATTCAAATATCACTTTATAGGTGTTTTTTCCAATATCTGAGGAGTTTCTGACGATCAGAGCATACACTTACAGCACGAAGCTTGTAAGATCAGTCAAATTATCATTGATGATTTTATTCAAATAAGGGGAGATCGCATTTTCTATTTGTTCCGCTGAATTTCCTTGGGGAGACTGCATACTTAGTTAGAGCAGCTAGCCGATACATTCGAATAATGTATTCGCTTTGGAGAAATCATACCCTGTTGTTCCAAGAAGCTTCTTGAATTAGTCAGCGAACAGTCCTGCAAAAACATCTACTTTTTCTAGACTCTTTTCCTTGAGCAAACCAATAATGAATTGAAGTGTCTTGAGAATATTAGAATCCACTATTTCTTAGCTGACTGCACTGAGATATAAATTCTACAGAATCTCGTTGATTTACGGCTGAACGTTGTCTTTGTGGAATGCGTTTTTGATGTCTCTGTAATTACGAAGATCTCCGTCTTTGAGATTCAAGAGTCCTTCAATGGTTATTGCAGCTAACCCAACTAAGGATTCTGATTATGATCGCAAGAAGAATGACGATATTCTAGCTAATTCTAGGATTTCAGATTTATTTATGTAATTGCGGAAATAATAAAAGAATCTTAGATAATAGCAAACGTGGATAGCAGAGAATTTCTGTTCAACTAGGATATTAGCGTTACTACTTAAGACAGAGAACATCTTTCCTAAAGTGGCTTTGACTATGTTCTCGTAGACAAAGGTGATTAACTCAGCTGGGAGGGATATTTCAGTAACACCTTCTTTGTCTCTGTACGCGACAGTAGATCCGTCGATGATCAAATTCAAAAGGATGATTTCAGTTTAGACGTCAGGTGTCTAAGTAGAATCAAGTTGGGCTTTATAGCGAGTTAAGAAAGTTTGTATTTAGGCAACTAGTTCATTTGGGAAACCTTTTGCGATGTTTTTGAGTAAATCTACAGTGACAGATTTACGAGTGTTGATGTCAGAGAACTAAAAGAATGACTCCAGGAAGCTACTTGGTTCATCCTAAGGAGGGAGAATCAGTTAAGACAAGAAAGAAAAAATAACAAAAATAATATGTTTATTTGTGTGAATGAATATGCTTTTGAACAATTATGTACTTCGAATTGTATTTTCTCAATCCCAGTTAGTCCAAGATTCGGGATGATAAGCGACTCCATAAGCTAACTCATATTTGTCTAAAAGAAGCTATTCAGATCCTACCAAAGCACAAGGTTCTTGAAATATTTAAGTGCGTTAATGACAATTTTATCAAACTTGGGATCTTAATCTGTTAAAGTGCACATATTCCAGATTTATTCCGCGAAGTGGGTAATCAACTCTTAGAACTCTTCCCTGTAGCGAGTCGCATATAACAAAATAGATTTTAGACACTCTCCCTTGGCTTTGAATAGAGTTATATCGTGTCCGCCTATCTGCTGAGGGTTGATCTTTAAAATAAGAGAAAAATAAGACAAATAAATATCTTAAGAGTGATTGGTATTTCCAAAATAGCTTCCAGAAAGGCTAAGGACATTTCGACTAATAAAATAAAAAGCAAAATACATTTATTCGAATGATAGAAGAGAGCAATGTCATCCAATTGTTGAGATTATCCTCGAAATGAGGATGGAGATCTTGGTAATTTAGATTGTAGAAAATTTTCATAAGAAGCTTCAATATTTTGACTAGATTTAAAATATCATGATTTTATTGCAGTCCAAGCATCACGTTCTATTAGCAAAAAATGAAAATTAAGTTTTTGTTTGTGCTAAAAATAGTTTAGGTAATTGAACGAAATTAGCTTTATTTACTGATGCTAATTGATAGAGTGCATTATGAGAATCATTGCAGACAAGAATTATTTCTGAAAATAGCTCATCTGATCGCATCGAGGAACCATACCTGCTGGTGATCTTATTTAGTAGCTAAAGCACCTTTAGAGTCTGAAGATTGTTCTTAAGCTCCAAATCAAAATAAGAAATCAGCTCTTTAATCAGGTTATTCCATCGAAAGGGAAACTCCTTGCTAGCTAGAGATAAAATCGCTTGCTCTATTTATTTTGCTACGTTTCCTTCTGCACTCACGTAACTTCCTATTATACTGAGTTTTATGCCACCTACAATGTCACTTAGAGATTGGACTAAGAAATCGTCTGCATTCTTTTTATTTTTATTAGAAATGAGAAAAATTGAGATGATAAAGAAAAGCAAAAATAGCATGGTTAAGCAAAATGATTTTTACTTTATATTCTTTGAACCAGTGGTGGAACTAAACAGCAGCAAGTAATCGCTACTATGCTGGATTATATTCGTTTTGGAAGTAATCAAATAGGAGAGTTGGGTAAGTTGGATTATCCCTCAGTTCTCGTAGCATTAACTCTCCTTGTTTTATGGAAACTCCTGACTAAGAGCATGCTAAAGCTTTGCTAAGTTTAGATATCAATGCGGTATTTGTAAACATTCCCTCGAGATCAGGCAAACTTTCCTCTTCCTGATTTTATCTATGTATTTTTTTTGTTTGTTTCCAGCACTTATTTAGAAATTTATTAAATATTTCTCTTTGATTGGATTTTAATTAAATTTTTCTTTCATCTAACAATATTGCTTAGCTTGGTGTTATTTGGGCTTGTAAATCCTGGTAAAGCATAAAAAAAAAGCGCCATTTTTGAATAACCAAGGTAGCTGCTAGAGACAATAACAAATTTTTTTCTTGTGATCTTATTATTTTTTAAGAAATAGCTTTTGAATAAGAATTCCAACAAAGCGTGGAGGCGCTGAATTTTAAAAGCAAAAGCAACATGCTTCAAAATAAAAAATATATTTATTTTTAACTGGCTCAAGAAAAGAAAGATAAAGACAAATATTTCAACTGTAATAAAAACATATATAGCAATAAGTAATTATTATTTCATAATTGTTAAGATCATCTTTCTTTTGGTTTTTGTTGACGATATGATAGGTTGTATGCATGCTTTAATTTAAATTTGAAGTTGAATTATCATAGAACATCATACAAAACATAAAAACTAATTATTTAATAAACTATTTAAAAATATTAACATGCACATTAATTCACTAACAAAATATTTACTTTTTTCAGATATTTAATTTCTATCTTAAGATTTAAATGAGCTTTTTCCTTTGTTTTTACCAGTGTCTCTTCTGTTGATTTTCTTTCACAATTTATTACCACTCAAAAAGAAAAAAATCAAATCAAAAGCTTCTCTGCTTTATCTAGTAATTTCTGGAATCTTCTGGCTGCATCGAAATTACAATATTATCCTCTATTAATGACATCAAAAGACTTTATTTGAGCTTTTTCAATATAATGACTCACAGACACCATAGAAAAACTCGTAAAGTGACAGCATTGAGCTGCATGAGATAATCGCTTTTGCTACTCTAGGTCTAGCTCCTGCATAGAGACCTTTGATCCCTTCTTCACGAAGAATAAGCTACATTGTTTAAATAGAACTTGTTTTCGCATATGATTCATGTAACTATCTCTTAGTTTTTATGACATCGAGAGGGAGTGTCACAAGAGCAGTGGTTGCTCCTGCAATTGACCCTGCGACTATGTTAGATAAAGTGCTTTTTTGATTATTTTTGACATTGTCCACAACAATTATCTCATCGTTACTTAGAATTGTCTTCTCGTCGAAGAGATTCATAGATTTCTACTTACTTCTGTTCACAATATCATTTGTTATGTTTCGGATGTTTTCAACTAGCATCCAATAAAGAGAGCTGAACAGTACATCTCTTTGGATTGTAACCGCAAATGCTGCGCCGAGAGGTGCTCTATTTGCAGAAGATTATTTTGCGAAAGTTCTTCCAGCTGTAAGCTAGGCGTGTTGAAGTGTACGCCAGTATTCAAGAGGGAATGTTAGGGAAGTTGTGAATGCCCTGGAAATAGCGGCGGAGAGTAATGGTAAAGCTACTTTATTAGTTGTGACGGCTTTGTGCAATGCTGAGGTGACTTTTTCGTAGAGATAAAAGTAGATCATAGTCGATGCAGTAGCTGCATAAAGAGAATATCGTAGTCCATTGAAAAGTAAAGGTCTTATTCCTTCTGTAGAGATAATGTGTCGAATCCCAGTGAGGAGACTTTGTTGTTTAATGCAGACACATGATGTTCTTTTGGTAAAATTGAATTTAGGTAATTTATCTAATGCTTTTTTTAGCAGTGAAGAGTTCTTTTTCTAGCATGGTTTATGATCAGTTTTTTTTGGAATAATGCTAGTGAGTGCTAGTGTCCTTGGCAAGCGAGTAATTGGATGGGAAAACGAAGAACAAGTGACTACTTTGATGTTTTATTACTGTTATTTAAGTAGCACTGCTGGCATGGTGATAGTTTAAGGATGAATTTAACATGAAAGTTTTTATCCTTTCTGCTACCTCACCTTCAAGACTTCCAAGGGATTGACTAAAATCGCTGTGATGACTGATGCCAGAGTTGATGCTGGCAATATATGTTCAGCTTTTCGCTCAAAGCTCATTTTGGGTAGCAATATTAATTAATTTTGATATTATAAGAATTAATTTGTTTGTTAATGTTTGTTTTTTTTCAATTTTCTCTCACTTTCAACCTAAATAAGACGCTTCATCCAAAAACATAAAATTACCTCACAAATATTTGTAGTTTGATCTTTAAATAATAATAAGATGCTCTACAGGAATCTATTTCATTTTTACAGATATTTATCTTTACATTTTACCACACAAAATTCATGATTTGTCTAAAAAAAATATTACAAAAAAAGACTATCTTTTTATCTCTCCATTCCCAACCACCCCTCTCAAATTATATCTTTTAATCCAAAGAACTTTTATAAATATCTGGATTTTTAATTTATTTAAATCGTCATTTAAATTTCGAGATATTCAATAATGAAGCATGTGAAATTTCGTATTAGATTGCTACTAAGAAACACCATAATAAGTTAATTAAATTCAAGAGAAAAATAAATGCAGAGCCTAAAAAATACCAACAAAAAATCATCTGAAATTTATGAAAACACAATACAAAAATAAAAGATAAATTAATCCAGTGCAACCAAGGAGATTCTTTGATCTGTGTAAGTTAGTATTTTTAATAAATCCCATTACTAGTCACAATTTGCTCTTTGAGATCTCGTATGTTCTTAATAATTATCCTTTCGAGGAGAATATTCAAGTTTAGTAGAAAATGTACTTTTGTAAGGCTAGTGCTTCATCTATGAGATTGAGCAAATTCTTACATAGTAGAATGTTTAAATTATTGCTTTTACGCATGTTCAGCCCAAAATGCACTGAGATTATCCTATTATAAAATTGGTTTTTAAGATAACTTATGAGTCTAAGAATTTGTATTTTAATCTTCTTATTTATTATGATTCTTAGAGTTTTTTTCTGCGAATCTTGATTTTTTCATAATAAGAGTAGAGTTTATTTTTTGTACTTCATTTCTTAGACTCATTCGCATACTCATGCTTTCACTCAATTACTAGACTACCTGTTGCAAGAGATCTTCAATTTTGTATTAATGCTTCTCAGGGTTTGTTATTGGAATTTATAAGTTTAGCGTGAAATCATGCATAATTATTAGTTTAGAAAGAAGGGTCTGCAAAATAGGTGATGGATTCTTTTACTATTATTGAATCTCTTCATGAATTAAGAACCCATTTACGAGAGGTTCTCTAGATTCATATTGTATTTCTAACAATCTATTAGCATATTCGTCATAGTGCAAGCAATGAGCATCAAAGGATGATTTAGTAGGAGTTGACTCATCATTAGAGTGAGCAAATGCTTCCAATAAAAACACGTTAGTTTTCGGAAAAGAAGCATCCCAGTTCAAACAAATATGATTATCCACTAAATATTACCGATTCAGACTCTCAACCTTAAAAATAATAGAGTCTAATTGTTTTAAACTTCTTCGGATTGATTCACTATCTGATTTTTTACCCTTAGGATTACTCTTTGCTTAGTTGCAGCCCATCAAGATTGTTTCTGTGACGAAAAGTCAAAAAGAAAATATAATTGAACCTAAAGACACAAGTTTTCTTTAAGGGTATGCGTAAATTTTTGTATAGATATTAGGAGATTTCTATTAGATTTATCTTAAGAGAAGGCGAAGAGTGTGTTTATTATAAGCAGAGGGAGAGACAATCTGTGAGAATAATTATTTGTTTTTATGTATGTTTTTTTTTATTTAATTATTGTTTTCAAATTAAATTGAAATATAAAAAGGTTATTGTTTTTTGTATCCACCTATTTTCGAGCTAAATATTATCAGCCTCTAAATTATCTTAGGGTAATTCACATCTTTTTCTGGATTTTTCACACAGAGTTGGCTTTTCAAAAAAAAAACACAATAAACAAATTTTTATCTATTTTGAAGAAAAAAAAATACTAGGATATCATTGTTCTTATTTTGATTGGGAATGAAAATTGAACTAAAATAATAATACTTCATGTTGTTTTTGTTGTAACTTTCATCAAAAAAAAAACTAAAAGTCATTAGAAAATGAAAAAAGAGAGGAGGGGGAGTCAACTTGAAATTACCCGATCAATAAATTATATCTTTCTTGACTTAAAATACAGCTAATTCAAGTGGAAATGTATTTTTCAATTTGTGAGGCTTAAAATGCTTCTTAAGATAATTAAAAAGCAAGTTTTAGTGTTCAATTCAAAAAAGTGTGCTATCTACCACAAAAGGAAATAAACCACATGGAGAAGATAAATTACACATTTTTTATTATTATTTATTTTGTTGTTGTAACCTTATGAGTGTGTTCACAATTCTTGTGTAACAACGGGAAAAAATTCTATTAAAAGTAAGGTATCCACAAGATAAGAAATTAGTAAAGAAAATTGTCTTGATGATAGTAGGAGAAGAATAAAACACCAATGATAAATAAAAAATATGAGAAAAAATAAACAAAAAAAGTCTTAAATACTTAATAGTTATCTTCTTATTGAATGAGTTTAAGGAATACTTAGTTCAAAAAAGGAAAAATCAATAAAAATCCGCAAAATATTTTCTCGTTTTAAGGACATTTGCCATTGATTTTTAGATATTCCAACCAATTTAACTACTAAATAGGAGATCAATTTTTGAGTTAACAAACAAAAGAGAAGTAATTTAAGTGAAGCGATAGAAATACAATGGTTTCGGTTTGAAAAAAAGCACACTCATTTTTTATTTACTCATTAATTTCCAAAGAAGGGAAGTTTTTTTCTTTCTTCAATTCATCAAATTCGTAAAATGATAGAAAAAGGAAAAAATTAGTTGATATAAGATGGGTGTTATTAATTTTGTAAGTCTACTATTACGATAGATCGAACAATGAGATTATTTCGAGGAAAAGAATTGACATTTAATTAAAAATGCGAAACATGTTACAAATATGATTGTAGATATGAGTAATTATTGAATTTTTAAGAAAATATTGAAAAATTGAAAACAGAGATAAAAATGAATAAAGGGTTACAAGAAATACATTTATTAATAAGACTAAGATTAAGAGAGAAATAGACACTGATGTAAGACAGTTTTTTCAGAGAGGGTTTGAAATTGATTGGTTAATTAATTTATTTGGGGAATGGAGGAAAAGTTAAATCCATAAATATATGTGTGTACGTTCTTGATTCAATCCATGACATGACTTTCACTTAAATCCTTAATAATTTCTTCAAAGGAGATCTGTGGATGTTGTTGTTGTTGTCTGTATCCATATTATTTAACTTTATGACAACGGGTGGAGGGAATCTGAACAATGAATGCAAATGAATAAAGCTTCTCGATTTTTTTGATAAGTCTAGATTAATTTTATGAGAGATGTTCGCAGTTTTTCGGGCAGAGTTGAGCAGCTTTTGTGAGAAGATTTTTTAGTTTAGATTGGAGTTCTTTCATAGCTTCAAAATACTCGTGTATTTTAAGCTAATGACTACTAAATGAGTTCTTTGTGCTCTGAGAACTAACGAGATTGTTTTAAATGTGTTCATCGAGTAGTTGATATCTTTCTTCCTCTGAAGCTCTGGAGAAACGGAAGATTATATGGTTGAGAAACGAAAAATACTCAGTAGTCATCTTCATTTATTTTTCGATTACAACAATTCGATCAATGAGTTCGTTCATTTGAGCTCTTTCCTCACTTGATAACTAAGTTTTTCCATTTGAGCATCCCATTTTAGATATTTGTTGTTTTAATATGGTTTTCTAGTGAATGTTTTTGTTCTTTAATGAAATATGGTTTATTTTAATTTTTAAGAATTATAACTGAACCTGATAGCATGATTACCTTTTGAATCCCTAAAAATAGGAGGATTCTCAAGAACTCTTCCCGTTTATTTCACTGACAAGAAATTCAATGTTTAAATCTAAGCAGGAAATTAAGAAAGATAAAAGAACTTCTCCTCCCCATAGGTTTTTCAATATTTGGGGAAGGGCAAAATAAAAACTCAATGAATATCTGAAGAAGAAAAAGTCATTCAGGATAATAGACTAAACTCAATTTATTGAATTACAGTACTGTCGAGAATAATTGTTGAAGATAAGAGACTTACAAGTGTAAATAGTCAAATGAAATTAGTTTTTACATTAAAATTAACCAGCTTGTAGATTGTGATTTAATAAAACGTTAAATAGTGTAGTTAAGCTAATTATTTTTTTCTTCTTCTTGAAAATAAGAAGGATTCTCATATTTTTTGTCAGAAAGTTAAATATTAGCAACTAAACAAATAGTTTTCTTCAATTCTTTGAGAATTTCTTCAAGATTCCTTCAACTTCTCCATATTTTATGTGGCTCTAACTCAAAGATGACAAATTTTGGTTTAGAATGATGCAGGAAGATAATAAAAAAGGCTTTGTGTCAAATTGATTTGCGAGTGTTTTGAATGCAATTTTTTTGAATCGTTTTGCTTTTTTTGGGAGGAGAGAGGGTGAATAGAATTAATTAGGATTTAAGATTAAGATAATTCAAGGATAGAATAGAAACCCAATGTCCGCTAGCTTTATTTGATGAAACAACTTATTTTTAATTCGTTATTTTGTGAAGTCCAGTAAAATAGCATTTTTAATATAAATTTTCATCCAGTGACTGATTAATTCTTATCAGAGGAAAATAAATCAGCTGCCAATGACGGTCAGTTTTGAATAGGCTAATTATAGCATTATTTTTTAATTTTAATAGAAAAAGAGCTTAATGATAAAGCTGTAAAACGATCTTTCTGAAAATATTCATTTTTTGTTTGCTTAAATAAATGAATATTAATCAGAAGCTCACGAATTTATGATGGTTAAAGTGTAAATAAAAGGAAACTGGAATATATTTTAAATCTATTAATTCCATGGCTAAAATTGTAACTTTGAGGACAGTATTAAGTTTCATTCAAGCGCTCCCAAAAGCGAATCACAGTAATAATAATTTGATTATCTCTTCTTCTTTACTTTATCAAACAAAAACGGTATTGATTAATCAATAGTTTTTTCTTAAAAATAGCATAAATAAACCCTCCCAATCAAAAACAAGATTGATTTTCTACTTATACTATGTTAACTCATGAAGGATAATACCTTATATTTTTTTTGATTTTCGCACGATGATCTCATTTGGGTATATCCTTACATTTAGTTTCTTTATTTTGACCGTTTAATGCGTATGGATTCATACTAAGTCTATTTCTCTCTCCCACTTTTTCTTCTATTAGTGTTAATTAAACCTAAAAGAAAAATAAAAGAACATTTTAAATTTTGAACCTACAAATCTACAAGGAAAAAAGGATAAATATAAATATTTAAATTTGCAAGGGGAAGGGGAGGAGGAAGGTAATTCTTTATTGTTTATATGTTTTATTGTACTTGACTCAAAAACAAAAACAAAGCGATCCATACTTTTCGCTGTTAGCCTTTCTCATGAATTAAATGAATTATTTTTTATTAAGAATGTTTGTTTTTGAAAGCTGTTAAATCTGTTTTTGGATCGTCATCATCAAAATGCATATTCTAGCCAAAATAGCAGAATAAACCTTGTCAGAGCTTAGACAATTATTCATGAGTTAGTTGTATTTTTTTGGCTATTTGAGATTGAAAATGATTTCAAAATTAGTGTTAATTTCATAGAAAATATCCAATAATCTCATACTAATTTTCAGTGCTCTCTCAAATATTTTTAGAATCAGGAGTTTTTAAAGACAATCTTGTAGATTTCATTTACAAATTTAATGAGAAAATAGTCAAAGAAATACTAATAAACAGAATATGCAAAAATAGAAAGACTTTTCTTAAGAAAACTAAAAAGAATGAGATAATGAGTTTGATTAAAGAATTGATTATCTTTAAGATGAGAATGTGTTTGTTAACTGGAGTTTTCATAGTAAATGATAATGCGTAGTAGTATGCCTGATTATTTAATAATTTTATTTAAAATTGAAATTGTAATTTTCCTTTCATATTGATAGTTTATTTTCAATATTTAAAGATTTGTTAATTATTCATTATTTGTTCTTGTTGTTCATTCTTGCTAAGAGTTTAAAAAATATTCAGCGAGCATTTGGCGTATTTGATTATACTAAGAGATTACGTGATGATGCAATTTGATAGTTTCTCGTGGTAAAGCAATTAATTTAGCATTTTCCTCTTCTTCTAAGGAAAAAAATTATTAGCGGAGATTACTGTGAGCTGAAAAAAGCTATTCCAATTATTCGCAACCTTCATGTGTTGGTGAGGAATTGAATTCCTTGAGAAGTTGCTACATGTGATGACGGATTGTCATAACTTTTTAGAGGAGAATTTTGTATTTAGAGTGAGAATCTGAGAGTAGCTCAGCTGTCATAAGAGATTGTCTCTTTAGAATAGATTTGAACATATGAATAGGTTTTCTTTGTGATAGTGATGTAGTACTAGAGATGATGATATTGCAGTTCTAAGTCAAATATTTATTGTTTGATTTTGATTATTTTTGATAATTAATTAATATTCAGATTCATGGTAGCTTCTATTTCTTTTGAAGGGGAGAGATAGAAATCAAAGGGGATTTGGAGGAGTTTTAATTTAACTTGATTCTATAAGCTCGAATGAATGGATGAAACACAGATATGAATTGAATTAAACACTCGATTTTACAAATTTTACTTTGAAATTTCACCAACTTTCTTGTGAAACAATACAATTTTTACCTGAGATTTTCCAGAATAATCATTGATCTAGAAAAGTGAATATCTCTGGAAATTAGAAGCTCACACAGATAAAACCTTAATGAAATGAATGAATAAGACATTGATTTGTTAGGTAATAAAGAATAGACTGCCGCTATTGTAATTTTAGCACTCCTTTACAGATCTTGAGGGTGACACTTTTATCTGAGGAACTCCTGATCTCAAATTTTTGTTAAGACTAGAAAATCTAATTATTAAACTAGCAAGAATAGACAGAAGAAATCAATCACGTAGTAAATTCATGTTTCTCCAATTTTCAAATGGCTTTTTGCGGTGGCTAAAAATACTTTTGCTACAAGATGGCATCCTAAAGATATGCTTGAATTCTAGTGTTTTTCAGGGAAACACAGGTATTACTGTCTTTTTCCTTTGGAGTTTTGATTTAAAAATATTGTTGAAGCATCCTTAAAAGTATTTTATGTAACTTTCATCACAAAAATATTAACATCAATCCTTCTCTCTTCAGTGCTTTCTGACAAAACTAGTTGTATTCCCCGTACCGCCAAATTAAATAAAATTCAGTGCTTTCAGTGCAAGATCTTGATCATTAATTATCTAATTAGTCGTATAAGCTTACAATAATCTTATCAGGATTGATCTTAATATTTTCTTCTGAAATATGTAACTACTCTCTGAAATTATTCTGAGAATAAAAAACCAATTGAATCAACTAGATAATGAAGATAGGAGTTTTAAACTGAGTTCAATGTATGGCAGGTCTATGTAAGAATTATTTAGAATAGAAAAAAGAAGTAGATTAGTGTCAAAACAATCCTATTTTTAGAATTTCCAGTAGGAATTATTTGAGGTGCTTGAATAGATAAATAAACTGGCAAAAGTCAAGAAGAAGTAAAAAAAAAAGGGAAATTTAATTAATTTCTTCTTTGGAAAATACGTTACAGTCAATTGGATTTTAATTAAAATTTGTTCATATTGTTTATTTTAAATATTGCTTGTTTAGTTGATTATGATTACAGTTTCAAAATCTGCTTAGAATATCTCAAGAAAAGGTCGGATGAATTGTGAGGGTAGTCTGAGCTGTTGATAATATCGCCAAGCCGACTTATGTGTTTGTACGTTTCTCAGAATGAAGGAATATTTAGAAAACAGAATAAGAATATGTATAATAGAAAATAATCAACTATTAACTTTTGAGATAGGTATGAGATAAGAGAATGTCTTCAAAAGATTAAAACATTGAGAACATAATTTTAAATTTTTTATAAAAGATAGTCTTCTTTCTCAATCAACTCTGCATCTGATTCAGATGCATATTTTGTTAACAAAAACAAATAGGCTAAAAATAGAAAAAAAACTAATGAAAACCTCAATCATTATGAGTTATCCTTGCAAATAAAATCTAAAAGCAAGAATTTAGGAGTTTTCGGTGATAGTTTAACGAATGAACAGATAGAAAAATGCAAAAAACTTTTTTTAAATTGTCTTAATTTGACTATTCTAGCATTTTTGGAGGAAATCTCCAATTCCTCAGTTTAAAAAAAAACAATTTAAAAAAGCATAGACGGGGAATCGAACCTGGATCTCCTGGAAACAGGCAAGATTATCACCACTTTTCTTATGGGATTGCATATGTTTTTCAATCATTAAATATTTCGTTTTGATTCTATAAAAGTTTAAATAAATTTGAAAGGATGATTTTTGACAAGAAAATTAAATATCTAAAATCACTTTTACTACAAGCACATGTGTAATAAACTCATTGATGAGCTTAATTTATAACTACGAAAATACCTTTAAAAATAGGATTTCATTTTTACTATTAGTATGTATCTATTTATTGCATATTATTTTTAAGTTTGACATTGATAAAAGATGAAAATATTAATTCTCTTTGTTTTTTTAACATTCTAAACGAAAATGAAAGAGTCTTTGCTGCATTTCGTTCAAATCAAAGTAATACATTCGTAAATAAACAATTTTTAGATTTGATTTTTCTATTTTTTTGTTCATTTTTGCTTGCTTAGAACTACCCTTCTCTCATTCCCCCTCCCCCCCCCCCATGAGTAAAAACAGATATGAAATGGAATGTTTGATACATAATTTTTTTGAGTGAAGGAATTTGTTAAAACAATCTATTGACATTTCCACAAATATGTAAACAAAACAAGCTAAAAGTAATCGTTTAAGTTGCCTGTTCTTTTCAGCATAGCTTTAACCAAGAGCAAAGTCCACATAATGCGATAACTAGGCTAGTATGTCAGCAAACATTCAAAAAGATTAAGAAAATAAAAATTGATTTTTGTCATAAAAATCCTAAGAGAATAATAATACTTCGCAACCATTCCGACGTCGCTTCCGAGAGCGCCTAGCACTCTAAGTGGATTGTTTGCATTTCCAAGCACATATCCAATGTGGAAGAAAGCTCTTGATAAGATCATTCCACCACAGACAAGTGCAGTAGCCTAAGTAAAATGAAACCAAAAAGAATTTAATCCAAAAATAATAATAATCTTTGTCTTTTTTTTTTTACACAGGGCTTATGAAGTCCAGCAACAAGAGTGATCACTGCGAAGGGAGTGAAGAATTCCAAGAAGTTATAGTGGATTCTCTGAGCAATATTGAATCTCAACCAATCCCTGCAAAAAACAATCCCAAATTAGCATATCTTCAGTGAAATTTCATTTCTCCATGTACTTGTAAGGAAGGGCGTCAGAATATCTTCCATTGCCGGTCTGTTACAAAGCGAACAATTCCAAATTAAAGACTTTATAATTATCATAAGAATTATGTGTGTTGTATCTACATCAGGATATCCGAGTGGGTTGATAGCTTATCCGGTTGCTTTCTTGTGTTCCTCTCCGAATTTCTTTTCCAGCAACTCTTTGTTGAAAACTTGCTTGCGCACTCTGGAGACGTACATGATATTGGCAAAAAAGAGCTAAGCGCTCATCAGCACAAGACCTCCTAATACATAAGGGTAATCTTAAGGGACTGTGATTGTTGTTGTGCTCATGTTTGAAGAAGCAAAAAAAAGGAGATCTTTTGAGTTATTAAAGTGATTTTGATTATCTTTTTATTACAACTTCAGATTATCACAGAATCTCTTCATTTATAGCACATAAATAGATTCTTTTAGAAGAATAGAACCATAAGAATTCATTCACCTTACCGAGTGAGCAATGTAATCACAGACAAGGATATTGTAATCTATTAATCATCCCCCAATACGTGGAAATTATCCTTTCTTTCGGGATAATTCGAGAATAAGTGTGGAAAAAAAAATTAAAGAAGATCCTTTAAATGCTGCTGACAAGAAATAACCTGGTAACATTCTAGAAAAGTATGTATTTTTTTTTATCAACAAACGGAATCGCAAAAATAATTATTTATTTGTGTTTCTTCCTTAGAAAGTTACCCCTGATTGCTTGAGAATCCTTATGTTATTCAACTTGCATTAGTTTTAATACTAACCACACGTTATTTGATCAAAAATTCTATTGAAGATATTAACCTTTAATATTCTTTCACTAATCCTGAATGTTCCTGAAGCATTTTCAAAGTTCTAGAATCATAAGAAATAGATCGAAAAATAATAATAGAAGAAATTATCCTTGACAAAAAAAATATTTCTCGAACCTCATAGATACCTGACAAATGATAAAGAAGCTTAAAAATGAGATGCATGTTGAAAATTTAAGTCAATCAACCAACTCATAACAATAATAGTTCTATTTGGATGAACTGATATCTTGAAAATAACATTTTAAATTTCCATTGTAATTTTTCAAATAAAATTAAGATTAATTGTTTCATTGTTGGCTTCTTTTTGTTGTTGAGCAAGCATAATACATTACAACATTGAATGTATTTACAACGACATTCTGAGTAAATATCCAAGTGTTAAACATTGAAACAAAAAATAAAATAATAAAAATAATATTTTACAAACTTAAAACTTTTTACATCATCATCCAAAGAGTTTTTCAAAAAAGAAACGAGTTTCAGTCTGCTACGGTCTAAGCTTGAAAAGATACGCATAGACTTGGAACTCAAAAAAAATAGGTACAAATCGTTTTATTTTGAATGAATGAGGCACTGTATTTTTATCATTATTTTATTATTTTTGGTTATTTTATTTATTCTGGTTACTTTAGAGCCCTTCAGGTGTTTATTCGATGATAGGTTCTCTCATATCACTGTTTTAACTCTCTTACTACTGCATATTTTGGTTGTTATGTTCGTTTTCAAAAAGAGCCAAGGATTTAATGACAATGGAGAAAGGTTAATTATGAATATTGCCATCATCAGGTGGTGGTGGCGGTGGTGAAATATCAGTGATTTCTTAGTTTTTATTTTTAATTTGCTCTCTTGAATGTTAAGTTTTACCGAGAAGAAAAAAGTTCAGAATCTTAGGGGAACTTGGTAATCTTTGCGCAGCCAAATCCAGCTCTTTTGGTAAAAAAGAATTCGTTCCTCTACTAGAATCGACTATTGAGAATATTAAAATTAGTATTTTCCTTGGGCCTCTGCTATTACAATGAGGATTGCTCTACAAAATTGAATGGTTTTTATAATCTAACTCAATTTTCTTGAGCAACCAAAATAAAGAATTTTCCCATGGCTAATCTTTCATCCCCTGCATCTCGGAATCTGCTTGATATTACACAAATCTAGCTGCTTCTTCGAATGCTTTACTGAGAGAAAGCTGATCTTTTGCAGAAGATAACTCTAAAATTTTTTTTCTCTCCGCATTCTATCCTCCAGTAACACACAACCTGTCATCTGCTGTCATAAAGGAGTCAATCAAATGCTACAGGGCTCTAATCTATACCAATGCATTGTGATTATCATCTTTCTATACATCCTAAGTCTTTGATTACTAGTTATCCGAATATGATAGATGTCTGACTTATTTCGATTATTTTCGATAACTATGCCTTTTCACTTTAGGATTTATCTCTTTTTACCTCGAAACCAACTCATTCTTGTAGTTTTTTTCAGCTTAAACATAGACAAATATATCATATGGTTCATTATTTCTTTAGCAAAACAATCTCCTTTAAGCAAGGATAATCTTCACTGCTGATAAATTGTGCTCTTCAAATACTTTTTGCAGGTAAAACAATGCTCTGTTTATGAAACAATTGACTTAAGAAATCTCGACGAAACGAGTTAGATATTCACATCCAAGGAAATATTATTTTTTCTTGATAAAATAAGCTCCCTTTGAGAATAACAAGAGATCCTCGATGGTTTTGCTGTGATATGCTCTGCGATCGTCTAATCCTGGTTATTCTACTACTGCTGCTATTGTCCTTGCTGCCTGTGGGCTGCCTTATTTTTTTAAAGCCCCTACTGCTTAAAACTTACTCTACCTCTCAGCCAGGTTAATTTCTTACTCAAAAATATCAAATTCCCCTAATTCACAATGGATATTTGCAATGAGAATGTGAGTCAAAACAACTAAAACCTGTTTCTTTAATGCTTCAAGAGGAAGCTGCCTCAAAAGAATATTCTAACATAAGCGAAAATAACGCAAAGCTTAAAGATAAGTTGTTTTCAGTTAGCATTCTTCAGAGAATTTATTATTATCTTCTTCTCTAACCCCTTCTTTCACTTTGCCTTCCCTAGCTTGTAACTCCTAAAAAGCTGTTTCTCCAACTGAGAATCCAATATAAAAGATCCTATTTACTATCTCCAGCAGAAACTCAGGTGATAAGTTATCTTATTCATCTTCTCTATCTCTTTAACTCGTCCAATTTGCATTTAACGAATCTCTAATACCCTCAAGCGATGTTTTCCCATGCAGATTCAGTGTAGCCATCAATGATTCCTAGTAATTCTCATACGCTAGGCTGTACTCTCTCATATGCAAGTACACATTCCCAATATCGAACGAAGCTACTGCACAACCTTTGAAATTTCGCACATATCTGAATACTCTTTATGCTGTCCTCAGATGATCCAGCGATTCTTCTAAATTACAGTTTCCATTGTTCTCATACCCTTCAGACAAGAATTCCATCATTTTCTGAATCTCTCTGAATGTTTCCACGATGATCCTCAACTCCACGGACATCACTGGAATATCCTCCAGCTAAACTTCCTGGAATTATTCTCTCGTGAATAAAAATTTCTAAGTCGTTTCTTTTAAGCTCTAGTAGTTCACAATCGACTAATGATATTTCTTGAGATTCGTGATTTTCCCTTTCATAATGAGTTTATTCATTAAATGTCTTATGCTTAAGATTGATCGTTTGTTCGCACTTTGTCTGCTTTGTGCAGTCGAAAGGCGAGTAGAAGGTGGATTTTAATCTTAGTTTTTTGTATCCAAGAGTTCTCGAAGTGATGAAAGTGGTTGTGTTCGCTATGATAACTACTTTGAGAGTTGATGTTATTAGAATGATTGCTGCTAATAAATCGTTTATTGAGAGAACATGAGCTTTTTAATTCCTTTGAAGGATTATTATTACCCTCTGATTGAAGAGGTATTGGAAGGTATAGATAACCTGCCAATTGTCTAGTGTCTTGATGATAGCGCTGCGAATGTTTCAGAGATTGATTAATTCTTAGTTATTAGCTTGTAGGATGTGTTGCTGTTTTGATAAAAAAATAAAAATATATTGATCAATTTTACTATTTCTCTCCCTTATTTTTCTTTTAATTACCTTATTGGTGTTTTGTTGAATTCGGATTCAGATGTTTGCTCATTTATTCTATTTAAATGAAACGGTTTCAGTGACTTTTCAGTCGTGAAATCATCAAAATCTTCTGATGAATAATCCTTTCCAAATGTCAATTAATCTAAATCTGATTCACTGAACAATTGCAGCTTCCTTCTGCTTTGAAAGTTGATCCTTTGCAAGTTGTAATTCTTCAGTTCATTCACGAGATAAGTGCGCAAGAGCCACAGTGGGACATCTATGAGATAGAACAACACTGCTGAATAATGCATTATCCCTAATATAATGACAATCACAATGATTAGAGTCTATCCGTAGAATAAAGATGTAAAAACTAAACTCCCTGAACCATCAAACATATCTCGAATATCAAGATTCACTCTACCGACAAAGACCACGATCGATTCTTTGGTTTGTTTGGAGACATGATTCACATAACTCTCTACTTTTATCGGGTAGATTAAGCTGTAACTAGGTTAACAAAAGCAAATTAAATAATCAATGAAGGGTTTTATGCTTTTGAAAGGGTTTTTTGTGCTGTAAAAAGTACTATTTTTATCCGTTGTTGGTAAAGGTCTGAAAAAACTAATCAATGCTCTTCATATTGGTGATATCGTAATCATCTGAGAAGGCATATTCGATACTGACTTTTATTTGATTCCCGAAGTTCTCTTTCTCTGACTCATAGCTTTTATTCTCTTTGACAGAACTCGAGGCAAACTCCGCTTCTTCTAAAGTCATAGCAACACGAGTGCTTCGATCCCAATTCTTGTGATAAAATACCTTTTTTAAGTAAAAAATCCAGTTTCTTTAGGAAAAATGAATACTTTCGACACAGATCAACAAACAATGACTTGCTTAATCTTCTTTAGTGTTACAGTGTGGTTGATTTTATGAAAGAAAACAGTGTGTCCAGTTGAGTTAGTATCCTAAGGCTTGAAGATTTCCTCAGTAAGGGGGCTAATAGTGTAATCGATGCTCATCACAGATATGGTATTCACACCACTGGAATCTATTGTCTATGCTGATATTGTCATCCCAATTTGCTTTGTAAAAGAGAACAAGTATGGTTCCACAAACACCAAGCCTAAGTAAGATATTCATAAAGCAGGCAATCAAAATCAGCACCAAAAAACATCTTTCTTGTTTCATTTTTTACCTTTCTCTGCCAAGGCTTGCTTGTACCAAGTACGGCAAACAGGATTATAAGAACATACGTATGGCCCTGGAACGCATTATTCGTAGGATCCAGTTGAACAGTTAAAAGTCCTTTTAATAACAAAATCAAAGTGCTCTGGTAAAAAGAGATGATTCACTTTTGAAGATGATTATTATTGTTACTCTGCAGGTGATCCAAACATGAGAGAAGTAGATTATGTGTTGTAGATCCATTATGTTCCCAGAAGAGAGTTAGCTCTTGCAGCATAAAGCGCTCGAGTGTAGAATTAGAAATATTTATTCTTTTGAGCAATTACACACAATCATGTCAATTCATATTGAAATCTGGGCTCTTCTCGAAAAATATAAAAAATTACATTCTCCATGAAGGTATTCTCTTCGTTCCCAAATTCTGATGAGAAAGTGAATTCGTGATGAAACCAAAGATTGATTAAATTCGGATTCTCAGCGAAGAGTGTATCGATCTATGTGTCAGTGCATAGTTTCTATTATTAAGCTGTCACAGAGCATTCGTGCTCAATGTAGCCAATGTTTTCTAGATTTGAATTTAAAAAAAAATTTGTTCTCTAAAATGTCATACAAAAATCGAAATCTAATGGGGGGAGTTATTAATAAGCATTGCATGTGTGCCATGTGTGGGATAAAGATAGAAATTTCCCTAGATGAAATATCACCACAAACGCAGAATTATAAAAATAATATCTTTTTATCCTAATCGAATTTAAGAATTTCAGTTACTTTGTATGGCTCCGCTGACAATATTCGCATAAACTGACTGCAAAGAGGTGACGTCACTTGACATCTGAGAAAAGAGATAATTTCATTGTAATGGATATTTTTATGTCACTTTGAAAAATCTTATATTTTTGTTGGCTACTCTTGTGTACTGAATCTCTGAAATGAGCTTATTTGCATAAACAGAATTATGCAGTCTTTGCTTTTCAAATAATCTCATGTTTGCGTTGCTTATATCTTTCCTAAGGGGTTCCCCAGAAAAATGAAAAGTTAGCTTTTTTTGAAGATCATTTATGAGTCAAAAAACTGCTTAGTTACTGATTATGTTTCTTACCATTGGGACATAGCTGACTAAACCAGAAAGTAGTAAGACACCACCAGCGCAGCGCAACCGATGGTAATGGGTGTTGCTACCACTAGGACTAGATGGAATATCAGCGGCATGGCTTCCAAAACCTAGGGAGTTTAGGAAGCTTATCGTTTTCTCAGGATCTTATGTTTGATATTTTTAGTAGTATTTGTTATGCGAACTAAAAAACAAATGAAGTTTTGATTTTCAGATAAAGTGCTTAAGCTGAAATTTGTGGGGAGGCGAAGTATTTATTATAGTATTGATTGCCCATTCCTAATATTCTCTGCTTTTGATTTGATTAACCTAGGAAAAAAATCAATATTCATTATTTAGTTATCTCTATAAAAAAGTTCAAATATTTCTTATCTTTTTTTTTATCTTCCCCAATTTAATCCCAAAAAAAAACTAGTTGTAAAGCAGGTTTGTCTGCTCGTTGGAGGGTAATTAATTAATTCATGCCTTGTATGAGTATTTTTAATTTATCAAGAATGTTACTCCTTACACTTCTCTCCTTTTCATGTCTCGATTTTAATCACTTCAATTAATAATATCTTTCTTCAAGATTCTGCATATTCTCGAATTGCAAATACAGCAATAATTCCTAAAAAGCAATAATGTTGATACTCAGATATTGTATTTTTTTAGCATTTGCTTTTTATTTAATGCTATGATATATTTTGTTTATTTAAAATTCACCAAATTCTATGCTAGATTCTGCATGAGAATTGTGTTGATTTGATGAAATGTGGAGATAAAGAGATATCTTCTTTTTGTTTTTAATTATTTTTTTATTTTTCAATAAAAATGAAGATAAAAATTGTAATTGCTTTTTATGGAAAAAAAAGGAGACTTTCTCTTTAAATCGAATAAGGTTGAACTAGTACAAACAATGTTATCATGAAAAGAAAGAAATACAAACATATAAATTGGTTGAGACAGCAAATGTAGAGCAAGAACAATAAATAATCAAAAAATTGAAATTGAGACTTTTGTACTGGGGTATTCCACAGATTGGATTTTGTCCTGGTCGAGAAAATAACAGGAATTGAATTGATCTGACAGTGAGAAATAAAAATAATTCAATGTGGTTATTCTTTTATGTTGATCGATAATTAATTGTTGATTTTCTTCAGTCTTCAATTTATGAGAGAAAAGCAAGTAATTAGCTATTAAAACCTCCATTTTAAATCCCTCTGCTTCTGCAAATCGCTGCTAGAAATGACTACTGCTCTTGGAAAATTTAAAAGTCGAAGTGATCTTGAATAGTATTACTAACATTCCCAGGTAGATTCTCATTGCCAGAGTCATTCAACAAAGAAGATGATACTTCTGGGTTTATTTTCTGCGGTAAATATGGTTTACTAAGCAGATATATCTATGGTGAAAATCTCAGTTTCTTGAGAAGATAAGCTTGTTAAGCAGAAGAGAAGATCTAAAAAGGCGAACTAAAACAATTCTATGTATGATCTTAAGGCGAGTAAAATGTGATAACCTTTCTTTCTCTAGTTTCTTAGTGAGTTAGAAAGCTGCGTCTTTCATCGAGAAACGAACTAAATTTCAGTAATCCTTGGAGTAAAAAATCTGGGTAATTGAGGATTTTACTGTTCCTGGGAGTATTTTATTCATTTCTAGCCACTGGACTCACAGAGTGAATTGTTTTGGGAGAATTAGTTGAATAATTTTTGTGATGTTAGGAGATCTACGATAATGGTATCCGATGATAAAATAGCTGAAGGCACTCATCCCACATTTATCTACTTAATATCTACTACAAAGGATGAATCTCTTCGAAATGATTTGTCCCATATCCGACCATCAAGATTCTATCGTTTTTTAGAAAATACCCCATATCCCATAAATGCTACAAGATATCCATTTAGTTTTGCCTATCAAACAGAGTGCCATCTTAGAGCAGCAGCAAGAAATCAGTGGGAAGAGTGTCTTATCTGTCGTACAAGTTGAGTTGCTCTTAGATATATTATTGAGTTAATTGGATGTTTTTGACTAAAGTAAGTTGTTGATTTTTTGGAGTTATTTCATGAAAATATTATTGTTATTTCAGTGATATTTCCTGAAACAGCTCATTAAGCAGCTCTAAACACTCAACTCTTGTTTCCCAATCGTATGTCTTGCCTTCTTCTAAGCAAAAACTGCAGAGCTCTATCGCATTCAGGAACTCTCCTCGTTTTCTGAGTACTTGTGCATAAAAATAATTAGCTCGAATAATCACCAGCTAAATCTATTCTTCCTGCTTTTAAGCGCGTGAAACCCCAAAAGTTATGTAAAACTTATTAACCGAGCTTCTCTACTTCTGTGGCAGCATGGAGGAATTGAATTATACATGTGTGAAATTTCTAGAATCCTAAGTTGTGTTGATGAAACTCCTATGAAATTAAGAGAAACGCTGTTTGCTTTTCAACAAATCTAGTACTTATTCAATGTAATATTCAGCTCCACTTTGATCTTGTCTAAGTAACTCAGCTTCAGCGTATTCTAATAGTGTAAACGCCCTAAATAACTCATCAAACAGCAGTGGTCTTTTTTATATCACATTCGAAACTAAATCTAAATCTTGTGTGCATTTTTTCAAATAAATCTCTCTTTCTTGCTTGTTTTAGACTAGTCTATCAGTACTTTGATTTTTCTGAATCTTAGCGATATCCTTACAGACACTTGCTTTGGCAAAGAGGATTTTGGTGAAAAAATATAATTCTTCATCGCGAAAATAATGGAGTTCCCCAAACAGAAGTAATCTCTAGAAATCTTAGATGGAATTGATTCCTCGAACTTGCAAGGAGCAAAAGAGAGTAGCAGCGAATTATCTGTTGGCTGCGTTGAGATCACGCTGCATGAGATTCACAATCCCAAGGTTGAACAGTGATCGAATCTACCCATTGCTGTTGTTGATCATGGAAAAAGTTGTTTTTGCAGCAGCGAAGTGGAACATTGTTTCGGTAGTGTCTCGGTTGGTTTTTTCACTGCCAACAGCAAAGCTAATGACACTTTCAAGCTTCTCGAAGGTTTCTTTGATGGTGCTCATTTCTTTAAAAGCAGCATTTAACTCTCCCAGTTACATCTATGGAATTTCATTGGAAGTTGTGTTTTCTTGAATTAGTTAAATTGATTTGCTGGTTTCCCTTGTGGATTTCGTTTATCTGGAAGATTTTCGTTTATTTCGCATCAGAAAAGCACCCAGGGAAGTCAATCTGTTCAGTGGAAGGGAGAAATGTTTTTTCATACCTCTTTGAGGGTCTGCGTTGCTTGGAGTGGTGATATTCTGAACTTTATTTTCAAGCGGCTCTTGAGTAATGGTTTTAGCGTTTACAGTCTCACCACAGCTATGCGATTTTTCACGATTTCGAATAGGATCAACAAGCTATTTTGGATCTAAAAATTAATTTGATTTGGATAGCGATATAAAATCCTGGTTGATTGTTTATTTTGAGCCTGATTTCTGATGGTTGAAGCTCCTATTGTTTGATTATTTGGGAGTGTTATTCAAAAAGAAATCTTATGACCAAGTTCTATTATCGTTGTTTTCATCAGTTTGCTTAATTTAAGTCACAAGTGGGATCTCAATTTTGGGAGTTGGCTTGAAAAGGGGAGATACTCGCAGTGGCTAGATCTTCAATAACTGTTGTACAGTACCTAAATCTTCTACTCGATTCGTGATCATGTCTTACTGGGATGCCATTTGGGAGTATGAGGGGTAGCAAATGTCATTATTATTCTCTTATTCAACCTTCTCAGGTTGAATATTATTGTTATTTTTGCTCTTTTTCTTGTTTTCGTACTAGGACGTTGAATATATTGATTTTTTTGGGATTTCCCTGAAAACATGCGAGTTACTGTCTACATTAGGGGATAGCATGAGAGAACATTAACTGTTTTGGATTGAAATTGCTGGATATCTGATTTTTTTACTGATTGAAGGTATTTTCTTAATCGAAGGAATCAATGAAGATTGACATGGATTTTCGTAAGTCGATACAATTTTCTTATCGGAAGCACTTCTCTTCACTTGGAAACCTTGTTGTTTGCATGAAATTAACTGGGAAAGAAGGGTTTTATTGAGGAATTCGGTGAGTTAAGCTATGGGAATGTAGACTTGATGAAGCTGTAAAGCACCGTAGTGAAGCAAGGAAATGATGATAAAAAGAAAGAGGAATACATGTTCTATGAAAAAAGGCACAACTAATTCAGTGATTTTAAAGAAATTGAAGATTTTAAAGCTGTCTCGTTGGTCAGTTATGACTTTAGCAATTAAGACAACAGAATGGGAATATTTGTTTGATTCGCTGAGGTCCACTTTTTAATTCTATGGGAGAACAACTGGGTAGATTATGCTGAAACTTCAAAAACAAAAGAAATAGAAAAACGATTGGGAAAACAAAAACTAAAGAAAATGTAAAAAAAACATAATATTTATTGAATATTACAATTTTTATGAATTTTTGCTCCAAGACTGAAACAAAACATCTGGAGTGGTGCTAGCCGTATACTATGTGAACTTGCCTTGCTTGATGTAATCTACTGCTGCATCTAGTTGCTTTTAGAAGTTGATTTTTTCTTCTGGATAAAATGAGTATTTCTAGGGATTAAACTCGATTTCATCCCAACTCTGAACATTTCCTAGTAAATTGTCTTGATCGCGATGGAAGAATACCTTTTTTGAAATTTTTTAAGGGCAAAGTATTCCTCAAAATTCAAAATTTACTTTATTTCCGATTTCGTGGAAGACAACATTGTAGTTTGATAACGAATTTGATGAAAAGGTACTGTTAAGCAGCCCTTCAAATCCAAAATCCATGCTCATAACTGAAATCAGTTTTCCTTGAGAATCTTTCACTTATGATGAAAGGGTCATTAGCACTTCATATGAAACAGAATCTAAGTATGGAGCATAGAAGAAATACCCTTTTTTAAAGTAAAAGATAAAGTGTCAATAAAACTAGGCAAGATAGTTTAACAGGAGTTGACTTCCATGAAGAAAAAAGGAATTTTCTATTAATACTATTTTACCTGGATTCTCAGCAGCATAAACATACCAGTCTCTACATCTTGGATCGTATGGCTCCGGGAAGCTGTTTCCGTTACAAATCTCAAATGTTGCATCTGAAAAATCTGCGTATCTTTAGAAAAAGAAGAAAAAGGAAAAATCAATCCCCCTAAAAATATAAGTAAAAAATGTTAAATGCTTCTCATTTTATGTCTAATCTCAAATAATCAATAATATTTACAGTGAAGGAACCCCAGCAAGAAACGAAGAATCATCTGCATTGTAGAGGTAAATTAACGTAAAGATATTACTTGATTTTGATGCTTAGTAGATTGCTCTTGGGAGAAAGGAAAAATCCTTGTACTAAAAAATTTAAGACAAAAAAAGCTAAAAAATGTAAGATTTTAAGGAAATTAAATCAATGAATGGTATTCCCACTCCCAGATAGTTAATTTATCCAAAAAAATCTAAGTTGCCTGAAGTTTTTTTTTGATTTTATGCTCCTTCATAAATCAAATCTTTTCAGTTAATTAATTTCTTATTATGCCTTTAATGTAAGGTGAAAAGAGTTGTTTTTTGAGATATAGGCTAATTTATTAATTAGAAAACTTCAATTATTTTTATTTTAAAAGAAAAAACTTACTGAATTAAAGTAATTTCTCTGTGCAGTGGAAAGTTAAGAGTAACTACGTTGATGCCTCTCGAAGAAAAGATCGGTGTAAAGTTCATTTTGTTTTTAAAGTGAGTAAACAATAGGTGGGCAATTATTATGAGAGAAATCATAGTAAGAACAAGAAACCAGATCAGAATTGTAGTCTAAATTACCTTTGGAAGAATAAAAAAAAAGATTTTTTCTTTTGCTAACAGAAAGATAAAATACAATTTACTAATTATTTCAGATTTCTGCTAGATTTTAAGAAACAGATTCTTCATTGCGTACATTTACATGAATATCTGTTTTGAAAAGACCAAAGAATCATTCAGTGGAAATGGCTAGTTTCATGAGAAAACTCAAGTGATTCTAATTTCAGCCATTCCCTAAAAAAATACTCCCTTACCTCATTAAAATGGATCTACGAAGTCATTTGCTTCTAATAAACGGAGTTGTATAATCGTTATTTCTCAAGTTCAGAGAACCATGCTATACTTGCAATCTCCCTGCAAAATCAAAGTCCATGTTTTTATCTTCCAAAATAGTAAAGTGCTTTTTTGTAAAAATCCACCATTTTTCGATAGCTCTGAAAACACTGTAATATGATACAGCCATCACAGCTACTACACCCAGAAGAATAGATAAAGATGTCGAAAGCATCAATTAGGATAATGCACTTAGTCTCATCATCCTCCAGCAGCACCTCGTTAGGGTGCACTTGAGATATGTTTCTTACTCCTAAATAATTAATCTTTTTTTTTTTAATATCCAGAGAGCCTAATTCAATCGATTGATTAATACTCTTCAGTTAAGCCACAAAAAGAAAAGAAACCAAAAATAAGAATGCTCTTTGAGTTTGTTCTTCTAGCTGGGCCACTCTTTTTTGTTGTTGTTGTGTTATATTTTGGGTTGAAAAAATGACAAGGTTTTGAGGTGTAAAAGAAGAGAAAAGTGTTTTTTTTCTTCTATGAAATTGCTTGAAAATCTCTTCAAAAGTTGATTTTTAAAATGTCACTTATTTAGAAACAAACAAGAATAAAAAATACTTAGTTTTCGAAAGTAAAAAATGATCTATTTAAAGCATCTAATAAGTAATTTGCTTGATGTTAGTCCTCAAGCGAGTACGATAGCTCGTTCTTATTGTAAACTAAAGTTTCTACTAAATTTGAATGAATTTATGGATGGTTTATCTTGAAACGAAGGGATATTTCAAGAAAAAAAAGGTTAATACTGACTAGCTTTATAAAAAAAAAATTAACTTTCCTCCCTCTATTATTTATTGTTCTCTTATTTTTTGAGAGCTTTCTTTAGATTCCTCAGGATATCCCAAATATTTCACAAACACAAGTAAAATCTTTATCAAATTTAATTGATTCCCATCCCATAAATCATCTATTATTTCCATGTTTTCTGTGGGAAAATACCAATTATTTACTGTTTGAAAATCTAATGTCTTAAATCGTTAGATGACTCAAAATAATCACATTTCCTCCCAGAAAAACCAAGATCCACCTGCGAATCCAATTATCTAATTCAGACTCACTATGCAAGCGGGTTTTTTCTATAATTAAAACTAACTAAAGGAGCTTTCAATATGCCAAATTAAACATTCACACATCCCACTCAAAGGGAAATAGAAACCAGCTTATTGGATTAATATTACTGCTAAACAATTATTTAAAAAAAATTTTTTTTGGGAAAATTAGTGGCCTGGCAAGCAAGGTTGAGGGGTTTCTAAGAAATACAGGACTTATCACTCGTAATTGAGTCTTGGAATAAGTGTGATGTTTAAGCGCTTCCTGAGCTCAGCCTGTTTCGAATAAAGTAAAAGAAAACCATTTTCAAAAGCAAAGTGAAATATTTTTGCTTACAATTGGAGTGTTG
>Ga0302271_10000982_pt1 | contig 27998 bp, 18 predicted proteins | sample III_Bog_N1_1_FD_198767 | JGI IMG/M metagenome (GOLD analysis project Ga0302271, IMG submission 198767) | Peat permafrost microbial communities from Stordalen Mire near Abisko, Sweden - III_Bog_N1_1 | ecosystem: Environmental > Terrestrial > Soil > Wetlands > Peat | place: Sweden: Abisko... | reverse complement strand
TATTATTGTAAATCGCAATTTAAATCTGGGAAATGCAGAAATAAGGGAGATGCTCAAGTGAGCAAATATTAAGATTGTTTATGTTTATTTTCTCACTCTGCAGGAGCATTCAGTAAGATTATTCAATAATTAATGAATATCTCTTTTAAATTCTTTTGATTGTTAAGCTATTTTCCTTGCTGAATCTACAAAGTTATGATGGGTTCTTGTCATATTACACATAAAAATCTGCCTCAAAAATTTTGTGGGAAGAAAAACGACGGTGGAGGCAGCTCTCTTGCTAGTATTTGTTTATTTTATTAGTCAATTTATTGTTGTTATTACTGGATCAACTGATATGTCTGTTGTTCTCTCTTTTTAAGCATATTAATCTCTTGTTTATGATTTTTTTCCAATTATTTCACCATATCCATCATGCGGTCATTCTGTAGGATCATTTAGAGCTTGAATTCTTCATCCTCACTTCGCAAATAATATTTCTAGTTAAACATACCCAAAGAAGGCTGTTAACGATTCTGCTAGCGTATTTATTGCTGATTCTTATCGAATTGCTATCTTTCAAGGCTATTGCTAAGGGATTCATAGTTATCTCTATGATTATTATTCTATCTTTTAGCAGTCTAACGAGGAAACATCTCTCGTGTGTACGACTAGTCCTGTAACAGAAAAAACATATTTTGTCCCCCATCAGTGAAATTCTATGAAAAATCGCTATATTTATGATTTATTTAATATGTTCAAATCAGCTGCGGTTTACTTGAAAGATTTATTGCTGCGAAGGTGGTGCGTACTGCTCGATATTGGGCTAGGAAACTGAAAGGAGATTCTATTATGAGATCTGTCGTTGAGATTTATTCGAAAAATACGGCTGGTAATAGCGCTTCTTAGTCTAATAATATTATTAAGCTGGATTGTATTAATCGCTTGGGTACTGTTTGGAGATGTATTTCTACGGTGGTGAATACATATCACGAGTTTAATCTGAAGCTATAGGAGGCAGAAATAATCTTCGACGTTGTTCTGGAGATAACGCTGGAGGTTGATATTCATATTATTATTGCTGTTGTTATGTTTATTGCTATTAGATTGGGTTAACTCGAGTTGGGAGCTATTCAGTTTAGATTCCAATGTTGGTTTGCGTTTTAGATTTATAATGCTACTTTGGAGGCAGGAAAGGAGGGCAAAGAGAACCAGATTGAGGAATACTGTTTGTTTTTTTAGATTTAACTTGCTCTGTGTTGTAATAATAAGGTGATTATATTGCACGAAGGGATGATCCCTCGATACTCATTGCTTATTTTGAGATAGATGTTGAATTGATAAAAACTCCAGTAGAATAATACAAAAAAACTAAATACAAATGTCAATAAGTTTGACTATTTCTTCTTTTTGTTATCTTTCAAAAATAATAACCACTAATTACTAAACTGCCTTCTATTTTTTTTCTTCTACGAAAAGCGCAATTAATTAATTAATTGCTTTGATTTCAGGTTTATTGTGGCAAATATTTGATTGCATTTTCGCTTGAAAGAGAGAAAAGAATATAAAAATATCCTTCATTGTTTCATAATAAGTTCAAATGAATTTTAGATAACATACTTTTGTGATGATAGTGTTATTTCCTCCATTTAATCATTTTAATGCATAAATTTAACAACTAAACTGCTGTCTTTTTCATTGAAGATCAATTAATAAACTAATCTCCCTTGAATTATGATAATCACCCTCTCTCTTTATCTCTTTGCCAAAATAATATCAATCAAATAGCCTAATAAATCCCTGTCAAGCTGCTTCGTGATTAGTATTAATAACTCCTATTCTATCTAAGAATCTACTCATTCATAAATATGTTTTTAAGTTCAAGTAATTATTCAACAATAATCACAACAAAATATGCATTTTTTTTGTTCTCCTTACAATTTTTCCAGTCATCCAAACTTATACAGCAAGAATGACATCTCCCCAATGTAGAAGTAAATGTAATGCTTAGAATCATGAGTGACATACGATCCAAATTACTACCCTACTATGCAATGCCAGCTGGTGGAGTATAATCTGTCAAACTCCAACTTTATGTATTATGCCATATCCTTTTCTATGGAGAACTTCTCTAAGGCTTTTTTTGCTACTTCATAAGCATCATTCTCCATGTCTTCAGTCATATCCAAACCCTTCACTACTGGCTTATTTTTGTCATCTTTTTAACTATCCATATGTGATATGTGTGTAGTTTTTCTTCAAAATATTCTTTCCAATGATAATCAGAATTGAATAATAATTAATAGAACTCCCTCTCTTGATTCTTTGATCTTCCATCTGTGAGTGTTTTTTATCATTTAAATATTCAAAATGATACCTTTATTTTTGTAATTCCTTAATTTGCAATACTCAAATCCCACAGCGAGAAAGCAAGGATAATCTCAAGATAATCTAAAATTAAGTGTGCTGCCTCTGGGGAGGTAAATCTAAGGAGCTGCTTTGGATTTATTTGTGCTCAGGAAGAGGAATAAAATCTTAAAAAAACACTAAAGAATTCTTAAATATTTTTCCTTACCAAGAAAGTACACCCGAACCAAAGCAATGCCTGTCAAAAGACGTAACCACGGAAGAAGCCAAAGCAATAGAGGACACACCCGCGCTGTTGACTGCACTAACTGCGCTAGACAAGTCCCCAAGGATAAGGCTGTCAAGAGATACACTGTTCGTGATATGGTCGATGCTTCCTCCAAGAGAGATATCACTTTGTTACTTGCTTATGAGCAGACTCTTTACTAGATTCCTAAGCTCTACTGCAAGGTTCAATACTGCATCTCTTGCGCTATCCACAGCAGAGTCGTCAGAGTCAGAAACTCTGAAACCAGAAGGATTAGAACTCCTCCTGTCAGACCTAGAAAGGTTATCGCCAAGACCACCGATAAGGATGCTCCCAAGAAGGTCTGAAAATGAACAGATTGAGGTTTATTCTAATAAAAATGAAGGAAGCGCTCTTCTTTGTTCGTTTTATTGATTGATTTAAGAGTAATAATTATTCTTATTGTTAATTATTCGCAGAATATTCAAGCAGCTGAAAGGTTCCTACTGCTTTGGAAAATATCCTCTGTGCAGATCAGTTAATTAGTCTGTTTGTGTGTCAATCATGTTTTTTATATTTAAGACATTGCTTTTTAGGCTTCCACTTATGATTTCTAGGGTTGTTCAAAATAGTGCATTTGTTGAATATTATGTTTAAATGCGAAAAACGCAAGGGATATGGAAGATCTAGAGAAAGAATGAGAGAAATAATTAACATTTTTAAGAAAAGTTTAAGAATTAAAAGAAGAGTTTTCAAAGGACATTTGGATTTCCAAACATTTAGAATGAAACAAAACTACAAATGCAAGCAGCTTAACTCATCATTTTTTTTAGGTTTTGTTAGGAAAGTAGATAGGGTAAGCGAAAAGGAGATAAATATTACTAGGGTGACTGAGATCACGAAAATAAGTGTTGAAAAGTACCAAATATTGAAAAAACAGATCGCAAAGTTAAGAAAGATATTTTGATGAGATTAATAAATGTAAAGCGATAATTCCAATCATCATATTCAATCCGAATGATTTTACAAGTTTATTAATAAAAAATGATCTTTCTATGGGATTCTTTCCCTTTATTGAACATATTTACATTCACTTGAAAGAAAAAGAAAAAACTATTTCTTTGAAGGAATAACAAAAGACTTATTAAGTAATTATCTTAACCTAGTAACTTTGAATAATAACATTGATAAAGCAAAATGCAATATTAAATGAATTTGAGTTTTTAAGTCTTGTGTCTATCTATTTCCAAGAATAATCAATGTAACTCTCCTCATCCCTCTCTCTCTCTCTCATATCAGAAAACCATCAAAAATATAAAAACTATTTCTAATGCTATTATCATCATTCTGAACCCTTCAGAGGATGTCTTCGCGTTCAATGCTGTCTTCGTGCAGACATTGTTTATCGCATTGTATCCTTGATCACAAGCCGATTTGCAACTTGTCCCCTAAAGCTTGTAAGCAGTTATACACGTACCACATGTCACTGGTTGATATGGTGTGGGACAAGTAGCACACGGAGAATAGCAAGCAGTAGCTGTAATGCAGATACTGATAGTATTACTAACCTTGTAGAGTTTATATCCATTAGCTGTGTCACAAGTTGTGCAAGTATTGCCATTTGGACACTTCAGGCACCCTCCAATACATGACTAGCATTGGATGCTGGAGAAATTGTAGAAATAATCAGGACAAGTTGAGTAGCATGTGTTGCTGAGGAGAATCATAGATCCTTCACAAGATGTGCATTTCGCTTTATCAGTCGACAAGCAAGTCGCACATGGACTCTAGCAAAGCGTGCAAAGCTTTCCTGGAGTTAATCTATATCCAGATGGGAAATCGCAGACTGTGCAGTCTTTCGTTGACGAGCATGTAGAGCATCCAGTGACGCAGGCTGTGCATGCATTGTTGGTAGTATCTTGGAAGAATCCTGAAGAGCAACTAGCATCGCATGTACTTGTTGACTTGTTGAAGAATTTCCCACTAGCGCATGTGAGACATGTCGTTGCAGTATGAGTACACGTTAGGCATTTAGTGCTGTCACAAACTAGGGCTGAACAGAGAGTTCCTGATTTTATAAAGGAATCCAAGCAAGTACCGCAGATAGTATTGCTAGTGCAATCAGCACAACCGAAAGGACAGTCTAAGCAGGATTTCGAAGCTTCATCGACATACGAGCCGGTTGGGCATGTGAGATAGCATGTGTTTTTGTACAAGTAAGTGAGGAACTAGCAAGCAGTGCACTGAGTATTTGCTGAACCTGTACAAGTAGAACAAGAATAATCACAAGGCATACAGACTTTGTTTCCTTGGTAGAAACCAGCAGGACAAGTAGCACGGCAGACCTAAAGGATAACAAAAAGGGTTTAAAGAATGATAACATGGATAAATCCGTGAAGAAATGGTAATAATGGTTTTATTTATTACATTATCCATGTTGGCGTATTTTCCTGTAGGGCAACTTGTGACACATGAGCCTGAATCTGAGTAATTTGGACATGTTGTACTGCAATCATCACCATTTCTCCCAGGATTGCAGAAGCACAGTCCACGAACGCATATTCCATTGAAAGAACAGAAATTCTTGCAAGTTTTATTATTGCAAAATCTCTTGTAATCCGTCGGACACGTTATTGTTCCAAGAGTGTATGTCGAATATGTCACAGTTTTAATCGCTCCCGCATCGGTTTTACCACAGACCACAGAAAATCCAGGCACAGTTGGGTAAGATGAGGTTATCGTAATGGTGCTACTGTCACTTGAGCATGAATAAACATGGCATCTTGTGTTAGAAGTTGAAAGAGGAGGATCAGGCACTGGAGGAACAGCAGTCGGATCCCCAGGTGGAGCAGGTTCCATAATATTAGAAATAAAGCATTTGCTGGTATAAGCATACTCATTAAGCGTGACATTTACAGTTGGAGTGGTTGTGATAAGTTAATTCTCTGGATTTTTGCAAATCATGCTGGAATCTGGGGTGACGTAATAGCAATTATCACTGAATGGATTTATCGCTGAGGAACCCTGTCCATCATTCCAGTAGCTACACCCGTTAGCTCCCAAAATAGAGAACTCCTCGAAGGCTGGAGTAGCAGTGCATGCTTGACTAGGGAAATCACATCCTTTGTTCTTCCCCCAGTAACTAAATCCGACTAGATTTTCATTTACATCTGCCCAAAAGCCAGTGTCTTTCAACGCTGCCACTGTGAATACTGTCAGCTAAGATCCTTCGATCACCTGTGAAGCAGTCATAATCTCATTCTCTATGATAGTCCTCTCCCAGTGGGAATTCACTGAATCTGCACTGTCCTATTAATTACATAATAATTATCAGATTATTTCCCTCCCCACAATTATTAAATAAAAAAGCAATATAAACTTGAAGAATTATTTGCGATTTACTTGATTTTCCAGCTGCATCCCTGTGAGAGTAGCGCAATTGTAATATTTCTTCGCTGTGCTTAGGACATATGTGCTCGTCAATGAGGTAATTACAAACCCTCGGATAGTGGCACTCGATTAAATTAAATTCAAGTTTGTTGAGCCATATGACACATTTGTTGCAGGATTTATCCAATATTCCATGGATTTCGCTGAGAACCCAAGAACATGGATAATCTCATGCAAAGTAGCCATAACATCGCTTTAATATTGCATCTAGTGAGTGCCTGTTGCTTGCATGACACCTAAGTTGAATTTTATTCTGCCGAAACTCGGACGGACAGGTTTAGAGGACATTTAGCACCAACCAGCGCTCACAGCGTAGGTGGCAGTCGCGTCATTGACTTGGATAACATAAAGATGTAAATCAGAGTTAGCTATGCCTGTAGTCTTATCGCTAGCAGGGACTGTGACATCAGTGAGACACGTGGTTCCACTGGAGAATATGCTGTTAGTTGATAATGGTGTGACTTTTATGAAATATCTCATGTATTTTGCAATGGACTTTAAAATAGAAAGTAGATAGGTGTATTGAGTTGAAGTGATGACGGTATTTTTTAGATCATTATCTAAGGCAGTCAAATCAAAGGTCAAGCGCAATGGAGCTGTTGTAGGGATACTTGCGAGAAATCGATGATTCTCAGGTTAATGAAGTGACTGGGCATTTGGAAGATTTTCATTGTATTTTTCTGCGTATTTCTTGTAGAATTCTTACATCTCTTCGTCGGTGTCATGGTTGCAAGTGTGGGCTGTGCTGAGTGCAATCAGCAAACTGCAACACAGAAGCAGTTTACAGAACTAAAAGCAGATTCTTCTCATTATGAATTTAGGGAATTAATTACTATTATTCTGCCAATCCTTTTGAGAAAAGAGGTAAATAAACCCATTCTCATCAACTAGATTTCCCTCCAATGTTATAATCCTTCGATATCTGCCAAAGTTTACTTAGACAAAACTCACCCCACGGCAACCATAAGAATTTTAATTACGAGTTGTTTAATTCGTAGTTCAAATGTCAGAGAATCCCTAATTAATTGATCCTCCCAGAGCTCGAATCTCTTTGATATCCACATAAATCTTGTCTTCTTGATTCGTTTACTTCGGCTTCTAATTTGTTAAGGTTTCTATTTACTTTTTGTTAATCGAGCTAGAAGAATCGAAAAATTAAATTAAATAAAAGGCTCTCATGAATTGAATGATTTTTGCTTCTCCTGTTTCAAGTAAATAAAGTAGCTAAGATTTTAATTATTCATTATTGCATATTATTGCTTAAACTGAAAGCTTCTGCGAAGAAAAGTGCTAAAAAGTAAGATGAAAAATAACAAAAGATAAAAGATAACTTATCAATGGCAGATAATATGCTCTGATTAATGGTAAGTTCATCAGAGGGTTCTCAGATATCAACTTGATAAACTGCCATCAAAAAACAAAATAATATTCAACTCATTGGACAATCTTGAATATTTTCAACAACACACAAAACCTTTTCAATAAAATGAAAGCATACAAACTCAGTTAGACAGGATCTTCAATCAATTGTAACCTTCTAATTTAGAAGTTAGATAGATCTGATTCAGAGTTAATAAAGTTCCTTGGAGTTAATCAATAGTTAGAACAGCAGATCTATTTATTAATTTCAAAATAAGACTAAGATTAAGAATCTTAAGATTAATCAAGTAGTTAAGGAATTTGAAAATAGAATCTTCTTTTTGTGACAAAAGATGATTAAAGCATTTAAGAATACAGACAAGAAGGCAAGGAAGGGCAAAGCTCTAATAAAAAGCAAATTCAATGTGCAAGTTTGAGTGCTAGATGAGCTCAAGCCAAAGGACGAACAAAAATGTTAAAATCTAATTAGTAGATAAATAATTAACCAACTCTAATAAACAAGTTTTTTTTTTGGTTAGAAAAAGCTTAAATCTTTCATAAAGACAATCTATGTGATTAAAAATCCACAACAGTCAGCTCAGTCATAGTAGCAGGCAAATTAAAACTATGAAAAAATAAACTAAAACAGAAAACAAAAATACTAAATTTCTTAAAATAATTTACTTGAAGAAATTAGTTTAAAAACATTCATTTTTGAGATTTCTTGAATTTCAGATTTCAAAAATATTCTAACAAAAATAATAGAATAAAATAATATCTGCCAAAAAGAAGAGAATATCGATATCTTAATTTTTCTAATAATAAAAAAAATATTTAGATAAGTGTTGTATTCTCCAGTGGAAAATGACAAAAGCTCAACAAACATTCATTTTATCTTCTATTTTTCAAATCATCAAAAAGAGAATTGAGAAAGTTAAAGGCAGGAACATGTGAAGAATTTCTGAAAATTTCTTCATAGCAACTCTCAGTTTGGAACAGACATTATTCTCAGCTTCATCTCTACTAAGACAGGTGTTGATGCATAAATTTTTACAGAGATCCTAAGAAATCAATAAAAAATGGGAATAAAATGCCTTTTCCTTAATTAATGAGTATCTTAAACTTATTTGAGGAATAAAATTGGAATTATACTTTATTAAAAACGTATTTTTACCTTTAGATTTGAGCAAGCTGTACAGGTAACAGAAGTAAAATTGTACTTTTTGCAAGTGTTGGCGGATTGCTGACACACATTGTTGGAATCTGCGTAAAATCCTATGTCACAGGATTATTAGCAAACATTTCCTTGAAGCTTGTATTGGTTGGCACATGACCCGCATTGAGCTGGCTGATAAGGTGTTGGGCAAGTGGCACACGGGTAAAAGCATGTAGAAGATGTGATGCATATGTTGGTGGTGCTGCTAGAGGGATACAGCTGGTAGTTATTTGCTGTGTCGCAAGTTGTGCAGGTGCTTCCATTTGGACAAGTCAAGCATCCTGTGATGCATTCAGCGCATTGATAGTTTAAGGAATTGTAGTAGTTTGTTGGACAATTATCGTAGCAGGCATTGTTGAGAAGATATTTCATCCCTTGGCAGCTAGTGCATTTCGTGCCATCTGCCAGGCATGTAGCACATGGACTCTTGCAGAGAGTACAAGAGCTTCCAACCAGCTGATATCTAGCTGTTCCATCACATTCAGTGCAAAGCAAGGCTGATGAACAAACGACACATCCAGCGCTGCACTATGTACATGTGCCGTTTGAGCTATTAGCAAAGTATCCAGATGGGCAAGTTGTTCCACAGGTCTTTGCGGTTTAATCCAAATATTTTCCACTTTAGCAAGAACTACACTGTGTGGAAGTAGAAGTGCATGTAGCGCAATTTGAATCGCATGTGAGCTAAATACACAGGTTTCCTGCTTTCATGAAGTTAGGTTTGCAGTTTCCACATACAGTTCCACTTGTGCAGTCAGCACAGCCATTGGAGCAAGTCAAACAAGATTTTGAAGTTTCATCAGCATATGTTCCAGTTGAACAAACCTAAACGCAAGTATTTCCAGACAAATAAGTGAGGAATTAGCAAGCGGTGCATTGGATACGTGCTGGTCCTGAACATGTCGAGCAAGAAAAGTCGCAAAGATTGCATAAACCACTCTCAGGATAGTAGCCTTTTGGACAAGTTGTACGACAAACCTGAATTTGAAAAAAAGTAATTTTTGGAATCAGACAAATCAAAACATCTTAGAGTAAAAAAAAAGCATTTAATGAGTCATATTAGCTTAATATTTCTTTCTCTTTGTCCTCACGTTGTCCATATTGGCGAATTTTCCTTCTGAGCAAGCTGAAACGCAGACACTATTTTCAGAATTAACCAAGCAAGCAAGAGAGCAATCATCGGATGCCCTCCCTGGATTGCACATGCACATTCCACGTATGCAGATTCCATTGAAAGAGCAGAAGTTCTTGCAGTTTTAATTATTGCAGAATCTTTGAAAATTAGAAGGACATCTGATTTACCCAATAATTTTGGACTTGTAGATGGCTGTTTTGGTTTAACCAGCATCTGCTAAATTGCAAATTAAAGAAAAACCTGGCAGATAGCTCGAAGTAATAGTTATCACAGTGTTATCGGTCGAGCACTCATACTGGTGACATCTCATTTAGCTAGAAAAAGGAACTGGATATGCAGGATTCGATATATTAGACTAAAAACACTTACTGTTGTAGGAGTATTCATCGAGATAGATATTCAAATCTTTGTTTTCAGGGTCTCTTGTGTTATCAGGATTTTCGCAGAGATTGTTAAAGTACGAAAACAAAGAATAGCAATTATCACTGAGGATATCTGTTGAAGCAAATCCTTGTCCATCGTTCCAAAAGGTGCATCCTGTGCTTCCACTGGTAGAGAACTCCTCAAAACTCTCTGAAGCAGTGCAAGCTTGTATTGGAAAATTACATCCTTTTCCTTTTCCCCAATAGATTAGATCTGTTAAATTTTCATTTACATCTGCCCAAAAACCAGTATCTTTCAACAGTGCAACTGTGAAAATAGTTATTTTTTATCCTTCATTCGGACTAGAAGATGTCATGATCTCGCTTTCAATAATTGTCCGCTCCCAATGAGATCCTCTTGACCTTTCGCTACCCTTGAAAAATTAAAAAAATAATAACGATTGGTGTGATAGGTGAGTTTGAGTTTAAAAATGTAATCTTACTTAATTTTCGATTTACATGCCTGAAAGAGTGGGGCAATTATAGTATTTTCTGGCTGTGTTCAAGACATTTGTACTATTCAGGATAGTTGTGTTAAACCCTCTGATAATCTCAGTCGAAATAATCAAATTCAAGTTATCTCCATACTCCTTATTTGTTGCTGAATTAAGCCAATATTACATAGACTCTCCTGAAAACCCAAGAACATGGATTATCTCGTGCAACACAACCATTAAATCTTTTTAATATTGTATCTATGAAGTTCCTGTGGCTGCCATTTTTCCTAAGTTGAATTTTATTCTACCAAAATTTGGACTAACTGAACTCTCCGTTGAATAAAGAGAACACCAAATAGCACTTGCTAGATATGAGTGAGCTGAGTCATTTCCATAAATCACATAGAGATGCAAGTCAGAGTTTGGAATTCCAATATTCATATCATTTGCTGGAACATTAACTTCAACACAAACCTTAAGACCTCCGTTACTGAAAATATTGTTTCCAGAGGTCGGAACAACTTTCAAAAAATTCGGCAGAAACTTTACGATTGTCTGTACAATAGAAATCAAGTACGCCTTTTGAGTTGGCTTAATCTCACCAGAATCCAAACCTGTCATGTCTGTAGTCACTCTGATCGGAAATGAAGTCTTGCCAGCTAGAATTGTTTGTTCTTCTGAAAGAAACCTTCTCTTATTGAGATTATTGTCCGAATTGAACTATTCAGCAAATTTCTTATAAAAATCTTTAAGGTCTTCATCAGTGTCGTGACTGCAAGAATGGCTAGCACATAATGCAACAATCGTTGTACTGAAAAAGAGAACTACTTTAGAGTAAAAGAAAAGGTTCATCTTTTTTTTATTAGATTTTATTTAAGGATATTTTTTTATACAGAAGAATGATTTCTTTTCCCAAATTGTTTTTTCTTCTTCTAATAAGTAATAGGCTTAACCTAAAAGCTAATAAAGAGGATGGTCTGCTAAAATATTTGTAATAGTAATAGCGAACACGAAAATGAAGTCAACAATCATAATTATCGAATATTACCTTCTTTTCTATTTGATTTTCATCAAAAATTCCTTAAAAGGCTTAGTTTTTGAACAATTTATCTATTTTTCCCCAAACAGACTTGGTTTGTTTGTAGTGAAGATTTGAATTCAATTTTAATTATAAGCTTGGGTTTTATTTAATCCAATAATACATACTATCAACTTCTTACTCTTCTATTCATGTTTTTTTTTGGAGGCCCTTCGCTTTATTCTTTATATGGGAATAGAATGTTTTGTTTTTTTAGCTTGTTTCATTTTTAAAAAGTAGAAGAGTGTACGATCTGTCAGTTCTAGCTTTTTGAGAGGATTTTAGTACGTGTATGTGAGGATAAGGCTCTCTCTTGGTAACTTTGTGGGTTAGATCTTCAAAACAGGCTTCCAGCTTTAGGAACTCAAAACGAGGAAAAGATATAAATAACAATAACACACATTGGGCATATGGCTGCCCTCATCCTTCCGCAGATTCAGATATTCACTGCATTTCTCACATATCTGAGGAGGCTGCTTTAGTAAAGGGAAGAATAAAGCAGACAACTGATCCTTTTCATTTAGTACCAACAGAATTAAATCCTGCTGGTTCGATTTCTCTGGTCTTCTATTCTATTTAGGTTTTCCTTTCCCTTTGTTTTAAATTAAGCCGAAAAAATCAAAAGGAAAATAAACTTCAGCTTGAATTCTCTCAGTTTCGTTTCTTCCATCAATTTTCTTCTTAAAATATCCTTCGATGAAAGCTATAATTTTCTTGAATTTCAGATTTTAATGATAATCTAACAAAAATAAATTGAATTTTCAGACAATCGACTTAGAAAAATGTTATCTGTTAAATTGAAAAACAATTGATATCAATTAAATAGTTTTGAGTTTTCTTTCAAATATTTTGATAAATGTTTTATTTTGCATTAAATTGCATAAGCTCAAGAAAAATTCACTTTATCGTATTATTTTTCTTCTCAAAAACAAATAAAGAAATGAGAAAGTTAAGCAGAATCAATATTTCTGAAAATGTCTTGGTAGCCACAAGAAGTTTTGAACAGACATTATTCACAGCTAATTCTTCAATAGGATAAGCGTTGACACACAGATTGCTAACGAGATTCTAAGAAATAGATTAAAAATGGGATGAATAAGCAATTATCATAATTCATTAGAATCTTAAACATCTTGATAATAGCATTACAAATGTAATCTATCTAAAAATGCATTTTTACCTTTGGATTAGTGCAAACTGTCAGTGCACTCTTTGTAAGTGCTAGCACATTGCTGACATAAATTGTTGGAGCCTGCTTAAAATCCTGTGTAGCAAGATTATTTGCTGAAAAAACTTTTTCTTATTGAGATTATTATATGAATTGAATTATTCAACACTTTTTTAAAAGAAATTTAAGGTCTGCATCAGAGTTATGAATGAATAAATCACTAGCGCATATAGTAGCAATCAGGCTAAATAATTGGACTACTTTCTTTAAATAGTTAACATTTTTTTGTGGATATTTTCTTATGAAAAGAAGATAGATTTTCTTTCCTAAATAAGCCTAAAATAATTACTGTTTCAGAATAGAAAAGAAAAATAAATTAGGTTGTTCAACAAGTGATCAAATAAACTTTAGTCAAATCTTAAAAGAAGCTTTATTAGAGTTTTCCTTCAATAATAATTCAAATTAATAAGTGTAGACAGTGAACAAAATCCATGTTTTTTTTGGGAGGCACCTCGCTTTATTTTTTGCATGGAGAATGGAAGAATTTACTCTCTCTCGGCAACTCTGTGTGTTAAATCTTCAAAACAGGCTTCCAGCTTTAGATTCTCAAAAGCAAGGAAAATATATCAATAACAATAACACATCGGGCGTATGGCTGCCCTCATTCTTCCACTCATTAAGATATTCAATGCATTTCTCACATATCTGAGCAAGCTGTTTTAGTAGAGAGAAGAATAAAACAGACAACTGATCCTATTCTAATTAGTACCAACAGAAATTAAATCCTATGGTTCGATTTCTCTGGTTTTCTATTTTATTCTATTAAGGTTTTCGTTTCACTTTGTTTTTTAAATAAAGCCGAAAAATCAAAAGGCAAATAAACTTCACCTTGAATTCTATCAGTTTCATTTCTTTCATTGATAGAAGCTAACAAATTTTTATTGAAAATACAGACTTATTAAAAAATTATCTCTATTTCAGCAGATTGAATTAAAAGCAATATTAGCAATCTACGAGCCTTCTCCTCCTTCCTTAAGAAAAGGCTAGCAAGGGGTACTTCTTAAAATATTCTTTGATTGAAGCTTAGATTTTCTTGAATTTCAGATTTTTATAATATTCAAATAAAAATAATTTGAATTCAGACAGTTGACATAGAATAAAATGTTATCAAATAGAAGAGGGAAAAGATATCAATTGAATATTTTTGAGTTTTTTTAAATATTTTGATAAATATTTTATTCTGCATTAAATTACATAAACTCAAGAAAATTTCACTTTATCTTATTATTATTCTTCTTCTTCGCAAAAGCAAATAAACAAATGAGAAAATAAATCAGAATCATGTTAAATGTATTTCTGGAAATATCTTGGTAGCCACAAAAAGTTTTGAACAGACATTATTCACAGCTAATTCTCCAATAGGGTAGGTATTGACACACAGATTGCTAACGAGATTCTAAGAAATAGATTAAAAATGGAAAGAATAAATAATTATCTTAATTGTTTAGAATCTTAAATATTTTGATAATAAAATTACATTTTTAATCTATCTAAAAATGCATTTTTATCTTTGGATTAATGCAAACTGTCAGTGCACTCTTTGTAAGTGCTAGCACATTGCTGACATAAATTGTTGGAACCTGCGTAAAATCCTGTGTAGCAAGATTTATTTGCAAACAATTCCGTTAGTTGAATTTTATTCTACTAAAAATCGGAAAAATCAAACTCGATGTCGAATAAAGAGAACACCAAGCAGCATCTTCTTGATAAATTAAATAGAGATGCAAGTTTGAGTAAGGAATTTCAATACTCATATCAGTTGCTTGAGCATTGACGTCACAGAAGCAAGTAACAAAGCTTCCGTTCTTGAAAATATTGTTTCCATGTTGGCACAACTTTCGAAAAATTTGACAGATACTTTACGACTGTCTGAAGAATAGAAGTCAAGTACGTCTTTTTAGTTGGTGTAATTGCCCCAAACTCAAACCTGCCATGTTTGTGGTCACTCTGATAGGGGAAAAAGTCATGCCAGATAGAATACTTTGGTATTCTTCTGAAAAAAACCATTTCTTATTGAGATTATTAAATGAATTCTGATAGAGCATTTAAAACTCTATTTAAATATTAATTTCTTTTGTTAAAAACTACTAAAATTTTAAAGAAACTTTATTTATGAGTGATCCTCCTATTACAATCCAAATTAGCCGCATAAATTTATTACTAGCCTACTCGAATTTAATTTAGAAGAACCCCACTATTTTTGTGTGTGCATGGCTACAACTCAATTGTCTACTTCAGTTCGAAAAACTCAGGCTGATTTTGTTTATTTTGGTTCTAGTATCTCATAATATTTTGGTATTTTCGTAAAAGATCATTTAGCAAAAAATAAGTGAACATTTTCATTTTCAAAACAGTTTCATTGGCTATTTAACCAATTCAGTTTCATTAATAAAATAACTCAACATGCGGAGAGAGAGAGAGAGAGAAAGAGAAACTATTGCGCATCCGAAAGTGAACTAAATCATAGAAAATTAGGAAACTATTGGACATCAGAGTGAACTAATCATAGAAAATTAGGAAACTATTGATGGGGAAACATTGAAAAATCTTATCAGAATGTAAAATATAAAAATATTTCAATCAATATTTTTTGGAATTATTTAAAATTCGAGAAGTATTGAGACCTCCCAAAAGAGATGGATTAACTCAAAATATAGAAAAAATAAAAAGAAAAGCCAAATTCAAGTAGATGAAAGATAAGATAAGTTTCTCTTTTTCTTTTAGCTAATCTCAAGGATAAATTCCTAAAAATATCTATTTTTGGAATCATTTCATAGTCTAAAGATTAAAAGAGAATCAAAATAAGATTTTTTTGGCTAATTTTTTGAAAAGTTTCAAATTTTCCTTGAATCAGAAACTCAAGTAGAAAATAATAAAGGTTACAAAGATTTTATTACTCAAATAAGCCTAAGTTTAAATGATCTATTACTGTTTGTGTTTATATTTTTTCTAATCTCAGACAGGTTAGCAGCAATTTGCAAGATTTTATTGCTCCTTATTTAAGTCACTACTTCTTGATAATTGTCTAAACACAATATTTTTTAAATATTATTATCCTTGCTTTAAGTGTCCTATTTTGTTAAGTTATTATAAAAATACACCATTCTTTTTATTAATAATTTGGGAGACTTCTTAACAATAGTTGACAACAGACAGGAGGGTTAACTAATGATTCTAATGGGGAGATGATGGATATCTAGCTAAACTTTTAACCACCCCACATTTATTGAAAGACAATCAAAAAGACCTAATTTTTTTTTTAGAGGCTTAAATCCATCCTTGTAGTTTTATGAAAAATCCATTTTTCTTCATTTTTGGATTGCTTGCTGTATTGTCTGCTTGTCTGCTAGATTATTAGGTGATTTGCTTAGCAAAGATAATTCAGATGATTTTGATGAACTATTTCTAAAATCTTTATTACTTAATAATAAATTTAACAATTCATAAACCCTAATAAACTTAATAGACTAAAAAAAGAATTTTATTATTGAGGAATTTTTAATCTTTTAATATTACTCAAGCCCTCAATGGCATGATTAATTTCTAGTCAATCGATTCTTGCTCTGTAGAAAATGTGGTCAGGGGCGTCACTCTTTTGAAACTGGTAAATGTCCATCAGATTCTAACTGTTCTATCCTCAAATTAAACCCATTGAACTTCGCAATAAATCATGTAAAATTTAAAAAAAAAATGATACCAACTACCATAACCATTTATCCCACAATTGTCCTGTACAATCTGATTTATTCAATTAGTTCAACTAAAACTCAGCATCTTGACATCTATTTTCAAAGATACGGTTACTTCCAATACTCCTATGACTAAAATAATAACTGGAATAACGATGGCTTTACCTATTCATTCTCCCTTTTATTTCACAATACAAGTCAGTTACCCTCAATTGATCAAAGATGGCAAGAAAAAAATTTCGATTCTTGGAAACTCTAATGTGTTTCAGTCTCTTATAAATCTTAAGGATCTGTCCCTTAAAATTACTCATTATTCCTTTCAAAACAATGACTGCAGAAAATTGAGTTCAACCATCAGAGACATGATACATCTAGATAATCTAGAAATCAAAATGAACTAAGTGGAAAATCAAAAATAAGATGGATTCATGAACATTGCAGATAGAATCAGAGCTTTGTAGTAACTTCAGTTCCTTAATATTAGCCTATCCGATAACAAATCAATCCCAAACAAGATATGTCAGAGATTCTTGCATTTCCTGAGTTGTAAATAACATAAAGAGAAGTAATAAAGGAAGAATAAGAGTAAGAAATATCTCTTTGGTGATTGATAGTTGTTTTTTCTATGAATACAACGTTCCCTTTGAATCAAAATGCATGAAATCTCTCACATTGTGGATAAGACCAAAGGGCTAGCATGACTATGAAAGTTTTCTGACAGGTCCTAAATCTGAGCTTGCGGAGGGGGGGAGGGGGGGGGGGGAGTAATTTTTTAGGAGTATTGATTGCTGCCATTTTTGAGATTGCTTCAGAAGAAGGAAGTTCCAAAGTTGAAAAAAAATGATAAACTTCAAAGGTGTAAAACTCAAAAAAGCAACTATCTTTATCAAGCTTATTATTGTATTATTGAGGAAAACCGGAAAGAAGCTGAATAAAATACAGCTTGAAATATTTTTTTTAAAATATAATCAATAGCAGGAAATCTACAACAATCTGGAAATCTAAAATGATAAAACCTAGTTATCTCCTACAACATTGAAACTGTCATTATTCTAGTCGAATTAAATTCATACATTATTCTCTTAAATCATTTGTATAAGTTCCTATGAATCCATAAGAACTCTACGGCTCATTTTGCCATTTCTCTCTGAAAACTAAAAATAATTCCTTGGAATCATAATTAAGCGGAAAATGAAAAGAATCGACAGATTTCAATTATTCGAATCTTATCTTTACAATTGAAGAAAAGAAAGAAAAAAGTATTACTATTCTTAAAAAATAAAGTCATTTCTTGGTTAGTTTTCAGGGGACATTCTGAATAAGTAGCCTCAATAGAGAAAGAAGGGAAAATTCAATTCGTTGTTTATTTCCAAAAATAATTTGAGAAAAAAAGTAATAAAATTTGTAAAAATAAAAATTCTTTTATTAATCTATTAAGTTTAATAGGGTTTAGGAATTGTTAAATTTATTTTTGAGTAACAAAAATTTTAGAAAGAGTTCATAAAAATCATCTGAATTATGCATGGTCAAGAAAAATAAATTCTCTAGAAGGGAATTATTAAGCAAGTCACCTAATAATCTAGCAGATAAGCAGACAATACACAAGCAATCCAAAAATGAAGAAAAATATCTAATAAAAATAAATTAGGTGTTTTTTATTATCTTTCAAAAAATGTGTTGCGGCTAAGAGATTAGCTAGATATCCATCATCTCCCCACGAGAATCATTAGTTAACCCTCCTGTCTGATGTCAACTATTTTTTATAAGTCTCCCAAATTATTAATAAAAAGAATGGTGGATTTTTATAATATCTTAACAAAATAGGATATTGAAAGCAAGGATTAAAATTTAAAAAATATTATTTTTTGATTTTTATCAAGAACTAATAACGAAAATAGGGAGCAATAAAATCTTACAAAGCGCTGCTAGCCTGTCTGAGATTAGAAGAAAAAATAAACACAAACAGTAATTGGTCATTTAAACTTAGGCTTATTTGAGTAATAAAATCTTTGTAACCTTATTATTATCTTCTTGAGTTTCTGATTCAAGGAAAATTTGAAACTTTTCAAAAAATTAGCCAAAAAAATATAATTTTGATGCTTTTTTAATTTTTAACCGATGAAAAGGTTCCAAAAATAGACATTTTTAAGGATTTATCACTGAGATTAGATAAAAGAAAATAAAAACTTATCTCATCTTTCTTTCACTACTTGAATTTGGCTTTTCTTTTTAGTTTTTCTATTTTTGGAGTTGATCTATCTCTTTTGGGAGGTCTCAATATTCTGTATTTCTTCTCGAATTTTAAATAATTCCACAAAAATATTGATTGAAATATTTTTTATATTTTACATTCTGAAAAGATTATTCAGTCTTTCCCCATCAATAATTTTCTAATTTTCTATGATTAGTTCACTTTTTGATTTTCAATAGTTTTCTAATTTTCTATGTTTAAGTTCACTTTCGGATGTGCAAAAGTTTCCCTCTCTGTCTCTCTCCGTATGTTAAGTTATTTTATTAATGTTTTTGGAAATGAAAAATGTCCATTTATTTTTTGCTAAAAGATCTTTTCAGAAAATATTAAAATATTTTGAGATACTAGTACCAAAATAATCAAAATCAGCCTGAGTTTTTTGAACTCAAGCAGACAATTGAGTTATTGTCATACATACACAAAATGGTGGGGTTCTTTTAAATTAAATTCGAGTGGCTAGTAATAAATTTATGTAGCTAATTTTGATTGTAATAGGAGGATCACTCATAAATAAAGTTTCTTTAATATTTCGTCCCTCGTTTAGATAGTGAGTATTTCTCTCTCTCTTCCATTATCATAATAATTCCAGTAAGAACAATTTCTTTTGTCTGTAAAAAAAACAAACAAATAAATTCTAATAAAAAAATGAACCTCTTCTTTTTCTCAAAAGTAGTTCTATTTTTCAGTGCATTGATTGTTGCATTATGTGCTAGCCATTCTTGCAGTCACGATACTGACAAAGATCTTAATGATTTTTACAAGAAGTTTGCTGAATAATTCAATTCGGACAATAATCTCAACAAGAGAAGGTTTCTTTCAGATGAAGAACAAAGAATTCTAACTGGCTCAACGTTATCTCCGATCAGAGTGACGACAGACATGACAGGTTTGAATTCTGTGACGATTACGCCAACTCAAAAGACATACTTGACTTCTGTTGTTCAGACAGTCGTAAAGTTTCTGTCAAATTTTTTGAAAGTTGTTCCAATCACTGGGAACAATATTTTCTACAATGGAGATAGTACGACTTGCTTGAGTGACGTCAATGTTCCAAAAAATGATATGAAAGATGGAATCCCAAGCTCAGACTTGCATCTCTATATAATTTATGTAGATGACCCACATTCCTCATAGCTAGCAAATGCTGGTTGGTGCTCTCTTTATTCAACTTCTAGTTTGATTAGGCCCAATTTTGGTAGAATAAAATTCAACTTAGGAAAAATGGCAGCCACAGGAACTTCATAGACACAATATTAAAATGATTTAATGGTTACATTGCACGAGACAATCCATGTTCTTGGTTTTTCAGGAGGGACTATGTAATATTGGCTTAATTCTGCAACAAATCAGATGTATGGAACAGCAACCTTGAATTTGATTATATCGACTGAGACTATCAGAGGGTTTAACACAACTATCCTGAAAAGTGCAAATGTATTGAACACAGCCAGAAAATACTACAGCTGCCCCACTCTTTCAGGCATGCAAATCGAAAATTAAGTAAGATTACATTTTAAAGTCAAATTCACCCCTCCTATACCAATCAATAATTATTATTTAATTTCTCAAGGGTGGCGTCGGATCAATAGGATCTCACTGGGAGAGGACTATTATTGAAAGCGAAGTCATGACAGCTTCTGCAGTGAATGAAGGATCTAATTTAACTGTTTTCACAGTTGCGCTATTGAAAGATACTGGTTTTTGGCCAGATGTGAATGAAAATCTAACTGATCCAATCTATTGGGGGAAAGGGAAAGGATGTAATTTCCCAATTTAAGCTTGCAATGCTTCTGGGAGTTTTGAGGAGTTCTCTGTCGATGGAAACGAAGGATGCACCTTCTGGAACGATGGCTAAGGATATGCTTCAAAAGATATGTTCAGCGATGATTGCTACTATATGATTTCTTACGCAAATACTCTCTGCGAAAATCCAGACAATACCAGCGACCCTAACAATACAAGTTTGAATGTAATCCTCGATGAATACTCCTACAACAGCAAGTGTTTTTAGTCTAATGTTTTGAATCCTGCATACAAAGTTACTTTTCCTATTCAAACGAGATGCCATCGGTATTAATGCTCCACCGATAGCACTGTGATAACTATTACTTCGAGTTATCTGCCTGATTTTTCTTTCATTTGCAATTTAGCAGATGCTGGTTAAACCAAAACAGCCAGCTACAAGTCCACAAATATTGGGTCAATCACATGTCCTTCTAATTTCGAAAGATTTTGCAATAATTAAAATTGCAATAACTTCTGCTCTTTCAATGGAATCTGCATTCGTGGAATGTGCATGTGCAATCCAGGGAGGACATCCGATGATTGCTCTCTTGCTTGTCCGGTTTATTCTGAAAATGGTGTCTGTGTTTCAGCTTGCTCAGGAGGAAAATTCGCCAATATGGACAACGTAAGGACAAAGAGAAAGAAAATTTCAAGTTAATATGACTCTTTTAATAATATTTTCTTAACTTTTAGATGATAATTTGCCTAATTTTTATTTATAATTTTTTTCTTCAAATTCAGGTTTGTCGTACAACTTGTCCAAAAGGCTACTATCCTGCTAGTGGGTTATGCAATCTTTGTGATTTTTCATGCTCTGCATGTTCAGGACCAGCAAGCAGCCAATGTACTGATTGCTAATTCCTCACTTATTTGTTTGAAAATACTTGTGTTCTGACATGTCCAACTGGAACTTATGCTGATGAAACGTTAAAATCTTGTTTGACTTGCCCCAATGGCTGTGAAGATTGCACTAACGGAACTGTTTGCGGAAACTGTAAACTTAACTTCATAAAGGCAGACTACCTGTGCATTTAGAAATCATGCGATTCAAGTTGCGCTACATGCGCTTCCTCTCTCACACAGTGCCTTTCTTGCTACAGTGGAAAATATCTGGATTAAAGCACAAAAACCTGTGGAATAACTTGCCCTTCTGGATTTTTCACTAATAGTTCAAACGGGATATGCACTTAGTGCAGCACTGGATGTCTCGCTTGTTCATCAGTGTCACTCTGCGCTGTAGGTGCCACTTGTTCATCAGTGTTATCTTGCATTAAATGTGATAAACAGGCAGAATATCGGCCAATTGGAAGTTCTTGCACTCTGTGTCAGAGTCCATGCACTACTTGCCTCTCGACAGATGTGAAGAAATGCACCGGCTGCGAAGGGGGAAAATATCTTTTCGACAAAGCCTGCTATAATAATTGTCCAGACTACTACTATTAATCTTCAAACTACCAATGTGCTGGATGCATCTCAAGATGCTTGACTTGTCAGAATGGAAACAACTGTACAACTTGCGATGGAAATTATCAGCCTTACCCCTCTAGCAGCACCACCAACTAATGCATCACATCTTCTACGTGTTTTTAGCCGTGTGCTTCTTGCCCAACACCCTACCAGCCAGCTCAATGCGGATCTTGTGTCAGCCCATACAAGCTCCAAGGAAATGTTTGTAAGCAATCCTGCGACACCGGATATTATGCAGACTTCAGCAATGTGTGTTAGCCTTGTGCCAACAGTTGCAAAGAGTGCACTGGTACTTCTGTTACCTGCACAGCTTGCAAAAATCTAATGGTAAAATACATTTTTAATAAAGTAGAATTGTTATTTTTTTCCTCAAAAAGTTTAAGATTATCATCAATTAGGATAATTTGTTTATTCATCTCATTTTTATTGGTTCCATAGAATCTCAGTAAAAATCTGTGTGTCAGCACCTGCCCTAGTGGAGAAGTAGCTGTGAACAATGTCTGTTCGAAACCGATAGTTGCTATGAAGACATTTTCAGAAATTCTTCAAATGATCCTGCCGTTAATCTTCTCAATTCTCTTTTTGATTGTGTGAAAAAAAGAAGATAAAATTCGTTTATTGTTGAACTTTTGTTTTGTCATTTTCGACTAAGAATAAAGCACTTATCTTAATATTTTTTTGTTTAGAAAAATCTAATCTATTTAATTGATACCCATTTTATCTTCTTTTTTACATTTTTATTCCATTATTTTTATTAGAATCTTTTAATATTCAGAAATTTAAGAAAAAGTCATTATTTTTGGATAAGTCAGAATTATTAAAAGGATTTCTAAATATCTATTGTTTAACTAGAGATACTAAATTGAGAGAATTGAACCATTAAATTAATTTCTTTTTTATTCATTTAATTTAATTGAAAAAAAAAGTGAAACGAAAACTTAAACAGAATAGAATAAGAATACCTGAAAATACTAATCAATATGATAATATTTCTGTGGGCTACAAGGACTGAATTCTATGAGGATATATTAATTCGGGTATTAATAAAGAATTCCATACACATTCTAATTAAAAATTTCAAGGTTGGGAGGAATACTTTATCTGTAGTAAATTAACTCAGATATTAAGAGATTAATAATTATTTTTAAGAGGCTTATTGTATGAAAAAATGATAAGTTGTTAATAATAATAATAATAATAATAATAATAATAATAATAATAATAAGTTGTTTGTTTTATTCTTTTCTTTCGTAGTAGGCTCAATATAGATGTATGACGAACAGCATTGAAACGCTTAATTCACAGGAATCTTTATTCTGCAAAAGCAGTATATCAACCAATTAATCAAATAAGGAGGAGAAAGTCACAGACATGCATTCAAAAATTCTCAAAAAGGGATAGAATTACCAAATTTTACACTATTCATCCTTTTTTCATGAAAAAGCAAAATATAAAACTCCTATTTCCATTATGAAAAAGCAGGAAATACTCATCTCCTATTCCTAATTATTAATAAAGTGAACGGCCTCCTTTTTAAAATATGACGTTAAGAGTAAGAAGTTGAAATAATTAATGAATAAAATATCCCTTACTTGAGCTGAAAAATAGGAAGTTACAGTTGAGAATAAGTATTTAAATTTCTAAAAAAAATGGAAGGAACGAGAAATAAATATTAATAACTAATAAATATTTGGGCAGATAGTATTTTTATTTAAAATTAAAAAAATTTTTTTTTTAAGAGAGTATTGAAGACATGTTTCAACAACTATTTTTTGTAAATTATTAAAAAGCCATAAGATTTCTATTTTCTAATCTTGACTGCTAGGTATCTCTATCTTTTAAAGGTTTTAACAAATCCAATCTTAGAATCATAAGAAAATAATATTAAAAAATTGTTATGGTTTTTTTTTTCCTTTAAATCAAATACAATAATTAATATCCAAATCAGTTTCATAGATCTAAAAATGCTAAACAAATAAAAAAAAATTGTTATCACTTTAGACTCTTATGCTAACAACTATGATCATACAGACACAATGCCAAGCAGTCTATTTCTTCTGATCCTGAACAAATAAATTGTCTGAAAACTAGTAAAATAGTGTTCAATGATTAAAGAAAGAACAACATTTAGACATGTTATTTCAGAAAATAGGATAATTGATAAACAAAAACAATAAGTTACAAGAGCAGTAGATGAAGTAAAAGTGAACATAGATATGAAAATATAAATATTGATTTGCAATCTCCAAGGTTATCATTCCTCAGGGATCACACTTACTAAAAACAATTAGTATTAATTCCTTCAGTTTATTTTTTTGATTAAAATTCATCTTTAATTTTTGTCCTTACTATTTGTTTAGACATGGCACTGCCTTCATCTTGCAACTGAAGGAATTATTTTTGTAAATGTATTAGTTATTATTAATTTTATGGTGTATCTCACATTATTTTTCAGCTCTTTTATGGGTTTTTTAATCTAATAATGTTATCAACTCCTTACTCTTCTACTCATGCTTATTTTTGGAGTCATTTAGCTTTAGTTTCTTTACATGGGATTGAAATATTTTGTCATTACTGACTGTTTTGAAAGCAAAAGAAGGAGAAGGTGAATTCTGACAGTTTTATCCATTTTTAGAGGCCTCTATTACATGTATGTGATGATGGCTCTCTTGGAAACTCTGTGGGTTAGATCTTCAAAGCTATTCTTTAGATAATCAAAGAAATGAAAGAATTTCAACAAAAATAACGCACACCAGGATATGACTGCCCTCGTTCTTCCTCCCAATCAACGATTCCCACAGTTTCTAAATTTTTGGGCAGATTGTTTTAGCAGAGAAAAGAAAATCAGACAACTGATCCTTTTTCATTACAATAACCTCTTAATATCTAAGTTAATTTCCTTTAAACAAAATTTTACCTTTTCCCAACCATGAAAATTTTAATTAAGAGAAAAATTTTCATCGTCATTAGATCCCAAATAATCCCTAATTATTTTACTTTAATAAAATTAGGATCCTTGATAAGCTACGAAATCTAATATTATTGGTTCGCTTTCTCTGGTTTTCTATTCTATTATTTTGTTAAGTATTCTTTTCACATTATTATGAAAAAAGCCAAATGAATTAAAAAATTAAATAAATTTCAGTTGGAATCCTCTCAGTTTCGTTTCTTTTCAATAAAAAAATCTAATAAAAAATGTTTGATAATACAGACTTATTAAAAAGTTATGTATGTTTCTTCATATTGAATTCAAAATAATACAAGCTGATCGATTAGCCTTCTCCTCTTTCCTTAAGAAAAGATGATTGAAACTAAAATATTCTTGAATTTCAGCTTTTCCGAGATTTATTTGAAAATTAACCTAGAGGAAATTGTCATCTGCCAAAAAGAAAAGAGAATGGATACCAGATGTCGATAAATTATGTTTCTGGATTATATTAGGTTAGCTCAAAAAAAAAATTATCTTTTTTTCTTCACATAATCAAAAAGAGAATTGAGAAAGCTAAAGGCAGAATCATATGAAGTATTTCTGAAAATGTCTTTGTAGCCACTATTAGTTTTGAACAGACATTCTTCACAGCTACTTCTCCACTAGGGCAGGTGTTGACACACAGATTGTTGCTGAGATTCTAAGAAATTCAAAAAAAAATGGGATGAAATAACTATTTTTTCATTTGAGAGAATTTTAAATTGCTTGATAAAATGTTACAATTTTAAAATAACTAAAATGTATTTTTACCTTTGGATTTGTGCAAGCTGTACAAGTAATAGAAGTACCAGTGCACTCTTTGCAAGTGTTAGAACATTGTTGACACACATTGTTGGAGTCTGCATAATATCCTGTGTCACAGAATTACTTGCAAACAGTTCCTTGGAGCTTGTATGGGCTGATACAAAACCCACATTTTGCTGGCTGGTAGGGTGTTGAGCAAGTGGCGCAAGGCGAAAAACACGTAGACGATGTGATGCATATGTTATTAGTGCTGCTGGAAGAGTAGAGCTGGTAGTTATTTGCTGTATCGCAAGTTGTGCAGGTGTTTCCATCTGGGCAAGTCAAACATCCTGTGATGCATCCAGCACATTGGTAGTTTAAGGAATTGTAGTAGTAAATCGGACAATTATCGTAGCAGGCATTGTTGAGAAGATACTTCATCCCTTAGCAGCTAGTGCATTTAGTGATATCTGCTAGGCATGTAGCACATGAACCCTTGCAGAGAGTGCAAGAACTTCCAATTAGTTGATATCCTGCTGTTCCATCACATACCGTGCAAAGTGACCCTGATGAACAAGTAATACATCCAATGCTGCATTAAGTACATATTCCGTTTGAGCTATTAGGGAAAAACCTAGAAGGGCAAGTTGTTCCACAGGTCTTTGCAGTTTAATCCAGATATTTTCCACTGTAGCAAGAGCTGCACTAAGTGGAAGTGATAGTGCATGTGGCGCAACTTGGGTCACATGTGAGCTAAATGCACAGGTTTCCTGCTTTTATGAAGTTAGGTTTGCAGTTTCCACATACAGTTCCACTTGTGCAATCAGCACAGCCATTGGTACAACTCAAACAAGATTAGGAATTTCCATCAGCGTAAGTTCCTGTTGGGCAATTCTAAACGCAAGTGTTTAAATACAAATAATAGAGAGTTTAGCAAGCTGTGCAGGCAACAGATGTACCACTGCACTCTTTGCAAGTGTTAGCACATTTTTGACACACACTGTTGGAGTCTGCGTAATATCCTGTGTCACAGGATTACTTGCAAACAGTTCCTTGGAGCTTGTATGTGCTGATGCAAGACCCACATTTAGCTGGCTGGTAGGCTGTTGGGCAGGTGGCACAAGGTGAATAACATGTAGAAGATGTGATGCATATGTTAGTGGAGCCGCTGGAAGGGTAAAGCGAGTAGTTATTTGCTGTATCGCAAGTTGTGCAGGTGTTTCCATTAGGACAAGTCAAACATCCTGTGATGCAGCTAGCACATTACTAGTTTATGGAATTGTAGTAGTAGCTTGGACAATTATCATAGCAAATGTTGTTGAGGAGATATTTCACCCCTTAGCAGCCAGCGCATTTCGTGACGTCTGCCAGGCAAGTAGTGCATGGGCTTTAGCAAAGAGCGCAAGAGCTTCCCGTTAGTTTATACCCTGCTGTTCCATCACATACCGTGCAAAGTGACCCTGATGAACAAGTGATACATCCAGTGCTGCATTAAGTACATATTCCGTTTGAGCTGTTAGGAAAAAATCCAGAAGGGCAAGTTGTTCCGCAGGTCTTTGCAGTTTAATCCAGATATTTTCCACTGTAGCAAGAAAGGCACTGTGTGGAAGTGGAAGTACATGTGGCGCAACTTGGGTCACATGTGAGCTAAACGCACAGGTTTCCTGTTTTTGTGAAGTTAGAATTGCAGTTCCCACATACAGTTCCACTTGTGCAATCAGCACAGCCATTGGGACAACTCAAACAAGATTAGGAATTTCCATCAGCTTAAGTTCCTGTTGGGCAATTCTAAACGCAAGTGTTTAAATACAAATAATAGAGAGATTGGCAAGCTGTGCAGGCAACAGATGTACCACTGCATTCTTTGCAAGTGTTAGCACATTTTTGACACACACTGTTGGAGTCTGTGTAATATCCTGTGTCACAGGATTACTTGCAAACAGTTCCTTGGAGCTTGTATGTGCTGATACAAGACCCACATTTAGCTGGCTGGTAGGCTGTTGGGCAAGTGGCACAAGGTGAATAACATGTAGAAGATGTGATGCATATGTTAGTGGAGCCGCTGGAAGCGTAAAGCGAGTAGTTATTTGCTGTATCGCAAGTTGTGCAGGTGTTTCCATTAGGACAAGTCAAACATCCTGTGATGCAGCTAGCACATTACTAGTTTATGGAATTGTAGTAGTAGCTTGGACAATTA
>Ga0302271_10000980_pt1 | contig 28020 bp, 25 predicted proteins | sample III_Bog_N1_1_FD_198767 | JGI IMG/M metagenome (GOLD analysis project Ga0302271, IMG submission 198767) | Peat permafrost microbial communities from Stordalen Mire near Abisko, Sweden - III_Bog_N1_1 | ecosystem: Environmental > Terrestrial > Soil > Wetlands > Peat | place: Sweden: Abisko... | reverse complement strand
ATTTATTTAAAAAGAACATTTCCCCTCTCTTTAAATTTCTATTTCAAATTTTAAAAGTGAAATTAAAAGGGAGAAAATGTATTTAAATGGTTTAAAATTCCTTAGTCGTCAGAGGAATTATCTTAACTAATAGACAAAATGAAAAATTATGACAACTAATTATTTTTAAAATCTACTCATGATTATTTAAATTTTCTATTACTAATCTAAATTACAAGAAAATTAATTTTTAAGTGGCTTTACTTTTAAGTTAAAATATGAGAGCTTTTGCATGTTTATTTTGGCTTAACATACATTATTATGAATTATATTGATCCCTAAAGAAATAAACCCAGCAAGAATTATCATCTCTAGTTTTCTTCTTGTTTTCAATATTATTGAAAGCTGTAGATTTTCAATAATTTTTTCAATTGACTCATCAGATTTGGATGTTTTTAAAATATATGAATCCTCCTGATTAGAGAAAGGAAGGGAATTTGTTTGAATTAAATGCAAAAATATTCGATAGTTAGACAATGATTAGATTGTTTCTAGGCTTTGAGCTCTTTATTCATCTCAATGCTTTGTTTAAAATCAATTCCTGCTGAGAAACTGCCCTAAGATGGGTGAATAAAAATATGGTTTTACCTTCACAGAACTTTCATAGTAAAAAGATTTAGAAAAAGAAAAAATAATATTGTTATTCTACAAACAAATTTCCCCAAGAAAAGCCCAAAAAACTAAATCAAATAACAACAAAATTCTTTAAGGCTTCCTATTATTAGTTTTTTTGAATTCACTCCTTTAATAAACTATTGTTCATTCCTTTTTGCTGGGGTTGTTAAGACAGAAAACACCAAATGAAAAACACATACTTGTAAAGCTCCTTTTTTCTTTAGATTTAACTTCATTCATCTAGCAGGCACAAAAGTGCAACTCCCCTTCTAATCCAATGCTCATGATCGACTTCTGTTTTGAGATCCATGTACATGACGAAATTTGTAGAGTGGCCTGTCGTGCTGAGATTACCTCTTCTTGTGCTTGTCTTGTAGAGTGGACATTTATAGGTGTTTTTAGGAATGTACTGATCTGTTTTTACAGGTTCCAACCATATCACTGGCATTTCCACGAATAAATGTTTGGGTGTTGATTCTTGTAAAATAGCTTTTTTCACATTCCATCCACATCCTTCAATGTACAATCCGTGGATGTTTACACCTGAGAAAATTATTCAAAAAAGTTTAAGTATTGGTATTGTCGATGAGAGGAATATTTGAATAAAGAGTTGTAGATAAATTGAGAAACAAGACTAAAAATCAAGTATTTTACCTATTGAAGGCGTTTCGGTGACTTGTTCATGCATAATACTTCTTAATTCAGTTTTGAATGTCAGAGTGTCGATGGCAATTTGAGTTTTTCTTGCATATGTTTGAAGGGCAGAAGTCATGAAACCTAATGAGAATTAGCAAAAAAAGTAATTTATCAACAACAAGATAATTTGTTTATTTGTACAATTAATTAATAATGAAAAATATACTCCGTTTTTGCCAAATCTAACCAAATCAATTCGTACCTTATGGGAAGAACATAGCTGACACCCAATATGAGGAGACTGTTCCTTATTTAACCCAAAGTCTGAAGAACTCTACTCTCTAGACGAGATCTGTCACCCATGATCCTAGAGGCTTGAGAGAAGGATAAGCAACTTTTTCCCAGTTTTCAGGAACTCTCTTGAGGATAAAAGAGTCAAACATTTTCTCAAGGACAATAGACATCACGACAAGACCTTTAATTGCTTTCTTTAGATCTCCTAGGGTTTTCTTAATCGTAGAAATGAGCCTATTAAATTAGACGACTTCTTAGAATCTAAATACTTCAAGAGAGTTAGGGTTATCTTATTTGGTTTGTTCCAATAACTCAGGCATTTCTTGAAGTATCTTCTCAGCTAATTTGTAGACAATATCATCAGGTGTCTCACCGGAAGCACTTTTTCCGGATGCTCTTGGTTATCCTAAAAGTAAAGTATCGAAGAATTCTTTGACAGTTTTTTGTTCAAAAGTGATTGAAGCGTTAGCATGGAGACCAAAGACTCCTGGGTCATCTTCATTAGGTAATGCTTCGATTTATCCACGGACACTAGCGAGTAAGAGATCTAGCGGAGAATGATAGATCCCTGATGAAGAAAAATCAAATTTTTCACCCATAATTTTTGGATTGAAATATTTTCTGAGCAATGCTGTAATCAATCGAACATCTTTGTCATCAGTGACTCTACCACCATAGTTGATCTCAGCGATTAGATAGTTAAGAGTAGCCCAGGGAATTTCAGGTTGTTCGTTTAAGTAGATCTAGATTGCAAATAACAGAAAACGTTAGAAATTGTTCAAATAATAGATTCAGAAACTCCTAAAAATAAATTTACCATAAGCTATTTCTGACATGTTTCGAAATCAGAATTCATCCATTCATAGGGTATATTCCATCCAATGGCACCGAATTTTCTTCGTTCAAGAATAACAGCATGGAAGAAACCAAGCGAGAATAGTAACTTCTAATATTCAACTTTCTTTGTGCAACCATTTTCGTATTCCTTGTCATCAACTTCATTGTAGGTTCTTCCTAGATTCGCCTTAAGACCTTTAGGTGGCTCGTTTGTGAGCTTAATACCGCTCTGAAGTATGGAAAAACACAATATTATTAGAAAAATATTTTTCATGAAAATTATGAAAAGGAATCTGTTTATTTTTGTTACCTAGAGGACTGGCACAGGGAATTTCGTACTAGGCATCGACGTGAGCCATAGCCTATACTCTGGATGTGTGTCTGCTTCTACTTGCATTTCTTAGATGCGCTCTAGCTCAGTCATCCAAGATATTGCTAAGTGACAGTTTTACAAGCATACCCAATCTCCATTTCTTCTTCCTGTTTTGATCATTTCTTTAGCAATATTTCCTTAACCTTGCCCAAGTGAAAGACTCTTGAGTCTCTAATCAAAATCTTTTTCTTTGGCCAGCTGATAGAGATACGCAATAGGATCGGCACCAGGAGACAGCACGAAAATAATGGGCGTAATACTTGTGGAATCGTTGTACGATCCTTTCAAGTCAAAAACAGGCGATTTTGTGAAGAGTTCTCCAAGTGTTTCATTCACATAATTTCTCACAAGTACGATTAATTTTTCTTCTTTCAGCTGCTTGAGCAAGAGAAGCTTTGAGAAGTGATCTATTCCTGAAACTTTATCAGGAAGCTTGCATTTCTGTTGTGGGCAGAAAAAAGAATTAAAATCAGCTTAATATTGAAAATAAATAATGAATTACCCATGGATCTTATGCTTCAAGAACCTCCTTCCAGAGATTATCATCATCTGAGTCATGAATTGATGGAGTTATTCCTTTGTAGTTGGGTGCAAGATCATTGAGTGCAATTAATAGCGTATACTGTTTGACGTTCAGATATGAAGGCATCTTTTCTTCATCTATCTACGGTTCTTACGTAGGACCTCTTACGAAGAAGCTCCAGTCTCTTGCCGTGATACTCTTCGATTCAATGTTTATGGACGTTGCAATGAGATACGAGAAAAGTAGTTTATCTTTCTCAAATAGACCTCGACAAATATTGACGAAGAACGATTTTGTTACATCATCTATTAGCGCACTTAATCTCTATTTTAATTCTGGAGGATTCTCTGCTTTGGATAAACGCAACTTGAAGATTCTGATGAAGAATTCCAGTGAATATTAGTACATTGGATCGATTGTTGCTAATCCAGCTATCACAAAGTACAGCACAGAACCTCTTTTGGCAACTGGACGATAGAGTTCACGAGTGGAATTAATTTCAATTTGTGTTTTACGAGATTACTCGATACGCTAGTTCACAGTGTTAGATGTGAATTTAGATTAATCAAGGGTGTTGATCAACTCTTCGTCTTCTAAGATCTTGTTTTGAGCTTGAGCTTCACTGATTAATTTCAGGATCTAGAGAAAAAAGAAAAATAAGTAAAAATCAGCATGTAAAATATTAAGGTATTTTTTGAATTTGCGAAACATTTTTGGGTTATTCATTTTACTCTATCTTCTAGCTCTTGCAATTGCCTCTTATCTTATGACACTTGTAATATAAGGGAGACTCTTTTTTCTTCTAATTCAACTCTCTCATGTCTGACGACTTCTACGAGAAGTTAATCTTCGAGACCTTGAGGGGTAACTGTGAAGTTAATAATCGTAGTTTTGATGCATATTTCTGGAATATAATGAGGATTAGGTAGCTTTGTGGTCATGTAGAATTTGAAATCATGATTATAAGGTACATCTTAATCTCCAATTCTGATCATTTACTATGCTCCTTTCTTGTAGATTTATTTCAGTAAAATTGGTTCCAATGCTGGATCAAGATCTTCTTCGATATTTTCTAAAAGAACTGGTTATCCGAATCTGATGGCGTTTTCCAACGTTTTAAGGAAATTAGGCTCTGTTAGCTTAGTAGTTTGAAGATTATTGTCAGCGCCAAGATTTTTAATCCATTTGTTAGCTTGCCCTTATGGATCAATAACAAGTGGCCATCTTCTGGAATTAAATATGAAAATACCATTTTCAGTCGATAAATCATCAGCTGGGAGACCGTGTTCTTACCATTCTCTAATTTACACTTCTTCTGCAAGAATCCTCGATAAATTGAAGTCACTTGCTACGGGAATTTCTTGTTTTTAACATTCCTTCACCCAATCTTTCATCATTTCCTTTCGATAACTGAAAATAAACGGACCTAAGTATGCGATACTTGCAGCTGAAATGAGCATATTTCCAGTGATGTTCTTGAAATCATCTTTCAATTGTGCTTCAGATACCTTCCATCGTTCAGCTTCACCTGCCAGTCCGCTGACTAATTTTTCTGCTCTGGACAATTGTAGTTCTGCTGTGTTCTTTTGCATTTTCAATACTTCTGCTTTCTTGACAGACATTTCAAATTTTTTCTCTAAATCCTGTACCATGTCTTAGATCTCACGTAAGGCAGTCTCTTTCTCATATAATTGGGCTTCAACGATCTAACAAAAATAAATTATTTTGTCATTAAATCTAAAACAACAATGTCATTTTTTAGATTTTACTTTAAGTTTAGTCTCAGCTTCTTTCAGTGCAATTTCCTTAGGTCCAACAATCTTCTTAACCTTTGCGAATTTTTCAATAGCTAGAACCCAAATCAGCAACGATGTCGCAGCAAGAGATACACTTAATACATTCTCCTTCGTGAATTTTGGATCACTCAAATAAACTTATCTCAGTTTTTACCATTTCTTGTCTGTGACTGTTTCAGGCACGAATTCAACTAGAGATTCCAAGAAATTCATTCTGCCAAGTAATTTCTTCGCGGAATCCCATTCTTCCTTCTCACCGAAGAGCAAGCACACAGCGTTCATAACAATACCAACCATTGCAGGTGGTGCTTTGAACGATTTCATTTCGTCAATCATATTCTTCTGAATCCTCTTAACTGCATTATTAGCTTACTCGAGAATCGGCAATGCTTCATCTAAATCCTTCTAGCAAGACTATCTTTGAGAATTAACATCATCTCTAATTATCGAAGCTGCATCTGTTTCAGTTTTGCACTTTTCTGCTTCCACAGCTGCAACACTCTTCTTCCCTTCGATTTCCTTAACTAATATTGCATTTTCCTTTGCACTTTTCTCAAGTTCAGGCTGGAAGGCAATAATCTTTGCCTGAAGATTAGCAACTTCTCTGTTGGCTTCAGCTAAAGTCTACAGTCCGACAGTATATTTCTGAATCTTCAGAGGTAAAATATTCTGCTGAACTTTCATCATATCTATGTATAATTTCAATAACTCTAAATACGATGTTGGCGTCACGTAATTGTGTCTCCTCAGTAACTCAAAGAAATCAACAGTTTTAATCTGCACCGATCTGTGGATTTCTACGGAAATTGCGGAGAGTTTCTCCACGAAATCTTGAATGCCAAGTCGCTCTTAAGCACTGTATTCTTTAATAGCAACAGAATAAAGTGCATCTTCTGGCCATTTATCATACCAATCTATTCCGCAGCAGTTAATGATCGAAGGGAATTATCTGCATCGATCTCTCAGTTTCGATCCAACTGGTGAGAAAGTCAACACAATATGGAGATTCTCCCTTACAAGCTAAACAAACAATTTCAACATTTTATCTCTCGTTTCTTCGACTTTAGCTTCCTTCGCAATAGGTCTCATTTCCCCAATGATCTCCTCTAGATCTTCAACCTACCATAGATTTGGTACTTCTCCTGTGTTCAGGATATTATTAATATCTTCTAAGAACGATTCCATGACAATTTAAGTATCACTGAATAAGAACACTTAAGGTGTGTTCTTCGCTCCAGCATTTTTCAACAGTTTCTTCAAATCATCTTTCCATTATGGATCCTTGTAACTTTTTGTAATCTCAATCGAGAAGCATTCGTATTAGCAGATAAACGTTGCCATTCTTGTTAGACTCTATCTTCCCGAACCACCAACACCGATCATAAGAGAATTACCTCTAGGTTATCTTAGCACTCTGCACGCTCTAGATAAATGCATAATTGCATCCTAGAAAAACACTAAATTCATTTGTTTCTGCTAGCTGTTGTAATGTCCAAGATACTCGTTGAACTGAAACACAAATCAAATCAAAAAAACAAATATCAATATTTGCAGAATAAAAAAAGTAAACATGATAAATTAATTTGTTTTTTTTACCTTATTCGAGAGTTTCTCTGGCTCATCGATTTTGATATAAAACTTCTAATTGTTAGCATAGTCACCAAATAGTAAACCAGATAAGAATGGTTTGTCCCATTGAAGTTCAAATTGATCCTTCAGCGGTGTGACAAGATATTCTAAAAAATTACTTTTGTCCGCATCATCAACAAGACGATCTGCGAAAACCCTTTAGCACTCATGCGCCCATAGAGAAAGCAGCATTTCTTTGTCGGGACAGTTATCATACCGAATTTGCAGGATTCCTTAGAAAACTTTTGAGATATCTCTTAAGTTAAATGTGTAATGCGATTTCTTTGGAGTTGGTAGGAATTTCTCCTTGAGCCTGAGATACATATCAACAGTTGTTTTGACAATCGAAGGTGCAAGCTTATCAAGGCCTTTGTGTGGGGAATCAGCTAAGAAACCCTTTAGAATGTGCATAAAGATTGTTTCCATCGATCTTTAACTTAATTCAGGTGCCCACAACATATTAAAGTGCCTATTAATAAAATTATGTTAAAAAATATTAAAATACAAGTTAATTTTCTGAAAAGAGTTTATTACCTAAAGAGCCTAGGTGTAACAGGATTACGTCCACCATCAGGAGGTCCACATGCTGCAACAAAATTGCAATCTTTAATATTCATGAAGATCAGTTTTTTGAGATCATAGAATCCACCTTGATCGATGATTTATCTGAAAAGTTCATTGGGTGGTTGTGCACCATACGACTCTAGCGCTGGCATGTTAATATCATCGATGAACACAATCATTTTCCTTCCTGCAGGTGGTCCTAGAAGATCTTTTTTCTTCCTTTAAAATTTATCTTTATCCATGAAAAGATCTTGAAGATTTTGGGATTTTGTTTAAGCTGAGAAGTTGAGAACAGAATAGACGAAATTATCTGGCGATAAAGCACCCATGAATTATTGAATAATTACAGATTTTCCTGTACCTGTTTCTCCAGAAAGCAGCACATTTTTGCCGTTTTTCAGGAGCTTACCAAGAAGATTATTGAATTTCACTGTGTCTGCTGTAGGAACTAAGATATTGAAAAAAGGAATGTCTAAACTGAATTTAAATTCTGTGATTAACTCAGTCCAAGGACGGAATTCTTTTTTCTCGAAATTCAAATAGTAATCGAAGACTTCTCCATCAAACGGGAATCCCGTTAAGATCTTGAGAATCTTGCCCTTCATGATTTATGAGAACTTTTATCTGCTGGAATCATGAAGATTACCACCAGCTGACCAGATGAACGAGAAAATGAAGATCATTGAGCATAATTATTCAGCTTCATTTGGAGTTATCTTATCGAAATTATATATTTCGCAGCATTCAGCGTAGCAGATCTCAATGAAATTCAAGCAAGAAGCCACGAGATTGTTGTCAACTGTAGGGATAACTTCTTTACATTCTCCACGGAGGAATTTAAAGTTGTCCTTGAAAAATGCGCGAACTTTGTCTACAAGAGCTGTGGCATAAACGGGTGGTTTGGTGTCTTATTATTTCGCTCCATCTTTATTGAGTGATTCTCTGAATCTAATCGCCCAAGTTTCGATAATAGGCTCCCATCCTAAATGCACTGGCTCCATGTAGACCTATCAACAACAACAAAATTAATTTAAAAAAAACGTTTATGAAAATATTTGTTAAATTATTTTATATAATTTACCATGCCGCATCTGGATACAGTAGCAGGTGATGCTACAGCTAGATCTTGCACTTCAAACATCATAGTAAACGTTGCAGGTAATTTGATTCTTTATCCGTTATTCAAGCAGAGCATTTTATTATCATCGAGAACGGTATTCATATTTTCAATCCAAAGTGCATCGACAGGCCCATCAAAGACAATCCATTTCTTGAGATCAGTAGATTCAGTGACATTATCTCTGATAATCTTAGCAGCGATTCCATCAGTCCACTCGTTTGTCATAATATTTGTGTAACCAAATAACTCATTCATCGTAACAGATTTGGGATTCAAAGTTTCTAATTTAACTTATTTATGATAATAATCTGTTGAACCTTCCTTTTCTAGTTAGTGCATTGCCCTAGCTAATGTGTGAATGTTCGTTGATTTGCCTGTTCCAGTAATACCAACAACCATAACTCCGTGTCTAACCATGATGGTTTCCATAAGTTATATGATTTTGGTGATGAATTTAGGTGGTTTCATGTAATGTTAGACAGTTAATTAGTTTTCGATTGCTTTCTGAAGATTGCCGTAATCAATATAAGGAATATCAACACCTGGGAATAAATCTGATATGATGCTCATAAATAGTGGTAGATCGTGTTCCAAGAATTTCGGCACATTGGAATCACGCATCGCTCGAATCAAGACAATATCTTCTTGCAACGATGCTTCTTTTCGTCGTAACGCACCAGCCATGACAAGTACGGATTTAACTGCTCTCATACCGAAATCGTAGTGATCTTGCTTACTCAATTGCTCCGAAGACAGTTTATATAGATTAACCATTTTTCTTGCAAGAATCGAAGCAGTTGAAAAACCTTCAGAGAAGAGAATGATTTCTGCAATAAGTCTATAATCTACAAGAGAAAAATAAGGTTTTAAATAAGATAATTTATATTATTTAAACTTACCAGGAATCATCATTGCTACTGGTCTGAAAAGTGCTTTGAGATTATCAGGGAGTTCAGTTCTACCAGCGTATCCTGGGTTCATTGTGATAAACACACCGAAACTGTGATCGAGAGGGATATTTCTACCTTCAAACTCAAAATTATCCACGTTTTTTCTGATGGCAACTTGAATTGTCAGAATCTATTATGCAATAACGGAAAGCACTTCGATATCGATACGATTGAACTCATCAAAACATGACCACGCACCACTCTATGATAACCCACTGAAGAATCTACCCATTGTCTAAGAAGAAAAAAAGAAATAAATTGCTCAAAATAGTTAAATAAAATAAACTAAAACTCAATTCTGCAAGTTAATTTTATGAATTTACCTTGAAATCCAAACCATCAGAGCAATTGAAGACGACACACTGAACGGCGAGAGCTTTAGCTAGATCTTTAGTCGTTTCTGTTTTTCCTGTACCTGCAGGTCCAGCTGGAGCTCCACCATATGACAAGTATTTCGCACTGGTTAGTGTAATGTAGCATTTATCTGTTAGAGGAGTAATAACCAATCTCGGTCCATTTCCTAGATACTCGAATCTATACTTGAATCTCGTGTTCGTTTATCTGACAAAACAGTTATCCTCTTCAGTTTCCCAGTAGTACCTCAGCTGCTTGCTCCACTCGAAATCGTTTAGCTAATTGACATTCAAATCTGTCATAGTTTAAACCACATCTCTAGCATGCACATCTAGCACAATCAACGCACCCATCATGGTTCTTTCTAGCATATTCAGTTAACCACGCACTGTAGCTACCATTCTGTCAATTAGACTCTTCATGAACTCATTGTACTCTTTTAAACTTGTAGCTTTTCCTTTTGACATATTATCAATTGCATTTGTACATCCTTCTGTCCATTTAATCTAGTCAACTGTTAAAACAGGCTGTGCTGGGTATTTAAATAGCCATTCTCTTCTTTCAAGGCCGTTTTCTGGATACTCCAACATGGCTTTCTTCGTGATATCATGCAGCGTTTTTACCATCATTTCTTAGATTCTAAATAGCCAATGTTCTACAGCACCTTCAGCAAATACACTCGCGAAGAATGGTACTTTCTCAGGCATGATTTCGGGTTCTGCAGATTGCATACCAACTATTTCCTTGGATTCATCCTCCTCTGTGAAGGTAATGCGATTGATATTATCAAAGCATTTTCTCAAATGTCCTTGGACTGCATGCGGATTTCTTGTTTGCGAGAGAATTTCGAGTAATTCGTCATTTGACAGGAAATAAAACCTTGGAAAGGCTGCTCTCTTCGTTTCTAAATAATTTTCTAAACATTTTTGAATATCTTCGAGCATTTTATTGTACATCTAGAATTTCTTCAGGAGATCTTCATTTCCGCAGCACTGTCAAGTTAAATACACAAAAAAGCGAAATAAATTAGAAAATCCTGTAAAAACCTTGAAATGTAACTGCCAAAAATGAATTTAAATCGAAAACTTACTTCTTAAACAAGAGGCCGCTTGTTTGTTTTGAGCATGATTTCTTTCCAGAATTTATCAACTTGCATGAATTTAGTGGTTTCCTATGGAAGCTGCTTTTGGATGTCTTCTGCAGAGAAAATGTTCTCCAAATACATCCATTACCGCTGGCAATATAGCCACTCATCGATGATATCAGAAATAAGAACTAGTTTTTTCTCCCATTCTTCTACGACAGGTCTGATTTCAGTGACGAATTTCGTTCCGAGCATCGTTTAGACTTTCAGCTAGTGATCATCCAAAGCTGCTATGATGTCTTCCACAGATCCAAGAATGAACTTATCCTTGTAGTCTCTATATGAGCTCACAATGAAGTTAAGTTCTTGCCATTTCTTCTTGATTTCATCGACTTGCCTCTCAATACCTGCTTCTCCACTTGCTCTACCTGAAATTTCCTCCATTTCTTCAATTTTTTCAGCAGCATTCTACGAGATAAGCTCAGAAAGAGTAAACTATTATCCAGGAGATATATTCAGCTATAAAATATCAAATATTTTCTTCCAGTGACGGACTTAAAGATCTTTATTTCCAAGTGCAACGATTATTGGCATGTTAGATTCGAAACTCTTGTACCTAAAAAGAAGAAAAAGAAAAATATTTTTGAATTTCTAAACAAAAGTTAAAAGGATTGATATGCTTACCTCAGTTCATAGACCTCGAGTACTCTATCCTTTTCATCTGACGACAGATTATGTATGTTCATTTTAAGTTTTCCGATACCTTATTTGAATTTTTTCATATCCTTTTCAACATTTTCACTATCCAGTTAACTGAATGGGCCAGTGAGCCATTCTGAAGAATTTCTTTGGAATTCATCGAAATGCGTCCACAGCATTGTTCGATCATTAAATTTAGCTTCAAGATCCTTAAGATCTTTCGTTTCTTGCTAACTTATTTGCATAAGGGCAGCATTTTATATTAACGTTTTATTTCTCCCCTAAAGTCCACTGAGTTCAGCACCACCTTTTGCTTGGTTACCTTCGATTTAAATTTTAATCTAACTTAAAATACTCAGAGCCTAGCTAGGAGGTGTCTCTTCTGTGCACAGAGTAGGTTAATTCACTGAGAGCGCTGTTTATTTAATATCTTTAGTGAGTCTTGCAACTTCCACTTCGAATTTCGTAATCATATCAGTTTTTTTCTATTTGATCTCATCTTCCGCATCAATCATAGCCTATTGAATTTTCAAATATTACTCTTGGATTTCTTCTAGCGCAACTGCATCCTAAGGATCCACAGAGAAATTCGAGAACTTTTGTTTAAGTTCAAAATGCATTTCTTCGATTTCAATTTTCTTCTTCTCAAGTTTTGAATCCTTCATAGCTTCTTTGATTTCGTTGAAATACATAATGTAATTGGCATATTCCTTAAGAGTAGTAGGTGGCTTAGACAGATTGTTATTGAACTAATGCAGTTATCTAAAAGTAGAATCTGCTTTTTTCTTCATGAGTTCGATTAAATATTCTTTGATTAACTCCAATTATTCCTTGACAAAAGGATCGAGTCTCTGCTTGATTTTCGACCCTTGGACTTGAATCACACCTTGAACAACGTCTTTAATGTAATTAGCAATATCTAATTACCATCTGTTTAATTCTGTGATTCGCTACTTGATCGTTTCGATTTTTTATTCCTCCGCCCTGAAACTCTCAAAGTTCCATTCAGATCTGAAATTATGAATGGGACGACACTTTTCATATTTCTCATCGACGAACTTCTGAGCACTATCGAAGTCTGTTTGAATCTTCTTCACCACTTCATCCTTCACTTGCTCAAATTCAACGGAGTCGAAGATAATCTTAGCGACATCGCAGACTGTATCGACGTTTAAATTCTTGATGTACGATTCAAAGTGGAAGATAACTCGCATAGAATTCGACTACATGGTAGTGACCATATCCTCCAGCAAACTAACTAATGAATCAGTGACTTCCTTCTCATCTGGTGCGAAACTCATTTTGAATTCATCGAACTATGGAAAAATCAAATAGTCATTTAATATTTCAACTAAAAAAGATCTTATTTCTGAAATTAAATTAAAGCCATGAGAATCTGGTTTATTTTGTATTAATAATCGTGTAGATCAAGTGTGTTACAATGACTGACGATCCAAAGAGTCCTTGCTTTCTTTCCTTCTTCATCTCTTCCATCAATGTATGCATGGATAGTTAATTTGTCATAACGAGAGTTTCAACGCTCAAGTAATCTACAAGTCTTATGAAATTTCGAAGTTTTTCTCTGTCTTTGATTGCTCGCTCTAACAAATACGCTCTTTCTTTAGCTTCCAATGCGATTTCATACCGAGGTTTCGATTTCACTTGCTATCCAAATCGAGCTTCTTCCATTTCTGCCTGATCCTTTATCTTCGTTCTTTAGTCTACTTCCTTGCACACGACTTCAACTAGGGTGATAACTTTTTCTACAATTCCCTCATAATTGCGCTGCGCTTCCTGACGAGCTTTCTTCTAGTCTGCTTTGAACTCTTCTTAATCCCAAATCTTAGAACAAAAATAAATCATTAGCAATAATAGCTAATGGGTCAATACAAAAAACTTGAAAAAACTCTTTTTTTAATTTACTTTGCTTTGTGCTATGGAAGGGGAGACAGTTTTGGTGTTTTGAATATCATACATATGCTAGTTGATAGTCATTAAATGCTGAGCGAATGCAGGCTTTGCAATGAATGTATCATGTATGAGTCTCTTGCGTGTCTTGCAGAAAATTCGATAGTGCACATTAGCTTTCCAGATATTGAATATTTTCGTAATCGCATAGTTTTTGAAGAATTAAATGTTCGTGATGATATTGAACATCGTAGATTCGTGCATCCAATCAGAAAGAGAAATCACTTCGGTGCTTGTATCACTGTTTCCAAGTGCTATTCGCAGAAAAACCATAATAAAGTTAATTTTTAATATGAAACCTTAAATAATAATAACTTCCTCCAGAAGAATGAACCATAGAAATTCATAATAAATTCATGAAAAGAATTGTATTTACCTTTTTTTCCCTTGAGAGTGAAGACATGTACTATACCATGAGCTGAAATTGTGTAGTATTCATCTAATGTAAGTTCCTTTTGATTTTCACTAACAGTGTTGACTTTCAAGTCATAGGGTCTAAACACCTCGACAGGATGGGAGTCATCCTTCACACAGTTAATAAACTTAATAGGTGTAGTATTGCCGTACTAGATTAGATGACAAAACAAATAGTTGTGAGTTTTTGATTATTCTTTGTCAAGAAGAAGAAATTGAAAAATATTAAAAAAATTGTAATATTTTTGTTTTACCTTAGCGAAGAAAGAAATTGCTTATTCACCAGTGACAATTTTCGCTTATTCTGCTGCCACATACGCATCAACAAATAATGCATTTTAAATTTTATTCACTGGCTTTTTCATAGCTTCATTGAAGAGATTATGGACTATCTATGTATAAGTCTCTCCTCCTTCTTGATTTTCTTCACCTTCTTATTAATCGTAGTATTACTCATCGCCCTCAAAGAACTACTGATCTTCTCCTTCAAATTGATCGTTTTCCATGCCGAATTAGCCTTGCTTTTCAGCTACAAAGAAGAAAAAAATCACAATAAATTTAATAACAAAAAAAATATAAAATAATAAAAATAAATTTCAGGAGTTTCATGTTTTAAGAAATTCTAACCTGAGATTTTGCTTTTGCTGGGTGATTTAGTATCCGTTTGGCGACTTCGAGAAAGGGAATGTCCTTTTTTCTCACTGTGTGAAGTTTTAGGGCCAGCAGCTTCTCCTGTACCTTTTGAAAACTCGTTCAAGATTTCCTATTTCAAGTGGGAAAAAAAATGAAGTTATTATGAAAATGAGTTAAGTTGTTGGCAAGAAAAATGAGATTTTTGAAGTGTTTTCTTGAGCGAAATGAGTTGCTTAGAGGCTTAATTGCTCGACCTACAATTATAAAAAGCTATTAGATGATATAATTACCTCTGGGTTGAATTTATACAGCTTAGCATATGTTTCTTAGTCTGTCTCTGAAACAGCTATTTAAAAGAAAAGAAAACAAAGAATTAAATAATAATAAAGAACAATAATTCTGCAAAGGTTTGATTGTATTACATAAGATAAAGGGATTCTTTTTAATTGCTAGCTGCTTTCTTTTTTCCTCTCTTCGCTTCAACAACTCCTTATACTAATGTCAAAAATATATTGAAAAAGGTTTAACACTGAAATAAATTTCAAAAAACAATGTTTACGTCGATGTTATCAGACCGGAAGTTAAGACGCTTGGCCATTTTGTTTCAAGAGTCGAACAACAGAGAATGAGTTTCCTTCTTGTTTTTTGTTTATATCGAGCTCTTATGTTGTTTGTTTTTTCTTCTTCTTTTATCTTTCCTTCTTCGTTATGAATAAATTATTTTCAAAACAACTTTTCTCCCCCCTCCTCCTTCCAAATACAGTTTCATTCAATTTAAACATGAAAAAAGAATAAATCAAATTGAAATCATAATAGCAATTAGACTATTTTTGATTTTTAATTAACTTTATTTTTCTCACACAAGTTATATTTTCACATAAAGGCTAACAAATCACATGAGAATTAACAAACAGACCAGAGATTAATGATATTCAAGTTCAGTATTTAAACAATATCAATTCTTTTTTTTAATGTATCAATTATTTTCAAAAGCAGTTGTTGTTAGTAGCAATACAAAATTTTAAAAGCATATTTATCCTTTTTAAGTTATTAGTTTATGCGAAAATTAATAATTTTAAAGGAACCAATAGGAATCTAAGAGAGATAAAAAATAAAGGTTTAACAAATAAGGAAAAACTATTAGAAATTGCACTTGAAACTGAAGACTATTAAAAACATATTTTCTTCCTCTTGTTGATCGATTATTAAACATTTTAAGGGCAAGTAAACCATTTTGTTCTCTAACATATCTATTTGCTTGAATATCTTTATTCAAGAAAAGGACTTGCTTCTGCTGATTCTTGTTTGCTCTTCTTGTTTGCAAGAATAGAAGAAAAGAAAGGTGCCTTATCTTTAACCAGCTCAAAAATAATAATAATTTATCCATTAAAAAATCTGTTCTGAAATTTTAAAACCGAGCTTTAATGAAAGAATTATCAGCCTAAGATTGCCAGTAACAATTTTACTTCATTAGATTACAATTCAAAAGGTCTATTCTTAGCTAGATTCGGATGAACTACAACTACATAAAGACATAATAGAAATATTAATAATGAAGCCAACATATCTATCTGATGACCAATCTCAGGCACTTAAAAACATGATGGAGGCTTTCTTTTTTTTAGAAACATTTATCTTTTAAAAACAATTCCTATTATTCTAATTAAAAATCCAATTTTCTTAAAAAATTGACTTCAAATGGAATCTACTACTTCTCAACAATATACTGATAGCCTCTTTACTAATGTTACCCTTGAAAACACTTAAGCAGCTTAGCTTCAAAATTATCCATAGATTGTAGTTTCCTCTCCCTCTCCTGCATAAGAAACATAGTTAATAGCTGATGTTAAAAAATCCAGTGTCGATGATCCAGTATCAGTTTTGAAAGAAGTTGTTGATAACTTAACAAACTCTGAAGAAAGCAACAAGAATAAGCAACCGAGCTTCAAATTCTCTGATAATCTATTCACCCGAGGCATCAATAAATTCATAGGAAACAAACTCTCCTAAAATAAAAGTGATCCTAACCTCAAACAAAAGGAATGAACGAATAGAATGTTTTTCATAACTTGATTATGTGCTGACAAATCAACAGAAAATAGTCTGAATAACTCTAATGCCTAACCTTATTAGAATATTTTTACCATTGTTCTTATCTCAATGTTTATGTGTTTTTTTAGCTTTCTCTCAACAAAATTACTTATCAGAAAGAGCTCGTTTTAGGTTAGAAAAATATAAATAAGATTATCTTGTATCATGATTGCTTTGGTTTTAATTGTGTTTGATAAATAGCACAACAACTCAACAAAAAAAAGAAAAAGTGTTTTTACTGATTTAAAAGAATCTTCCTCTTTTTTTAAAACTTCAGGAAGCAAGAAGTTATGCCCGAAGTCTTTCTCTTCTTTCCTTTCTGCATTGAGAACACAACTCAGGGAAATCTGTTCTCTTCATAAGGAACCAGTATTCAGAGGATTTAAATTTTGCTTTGCATGCTGTGCAAGCAGCTTATTTCATAGAATTAGCTCTTTTCGTGTCACATGGCGGGCAATATTTTTCTTATCCATTTCTTCTTTTCAGGTAGAGGAATCCAGATGTTGTAGTGAAGCATTCTTTGCAGAGATCACAAATGCAAAAAACTGATTTAGTTAGGCTTTGTGGTGCATCGATTTCTGACTCGAAGAACGGGAGACTTGCAGGTGGTTGAGAAGTAGTTGAAGGGTGTAATAAATTAAGAGCCTTGCAATATCTATTGCAAGCATGGGTTAAAAAGAATTTAAAGATTCCTTAATATCCCAGATTTCCCGCTCCAAATCGATGCTAGTCCAGACAATGAATTTATGGATCAGTTAGATATGCTCCAACTCCCTATAAATCCACAACCATCAAGTATCCAAGCGTGGCTTAATACGTGAAGTGTGAGAGAGCCTATGAGAGTAACCCTGGCTCATCGTAGCTCATATTGCACCATCCTGAGTTATTGTTAAACTTTTCGTATTTTCCTTCGATGTAATTCTCCGCGGAGTACAAAGGGAAATATTTACTGGTTTTGTTGTCAGGATCCTTAATTTCATAGAGGAAGCAGTGGACGAATGTTTTGAGATTCGCAGTGGAGGTTACGTGCTCAGAGATTCTATCATTGAATTAATTTACTAGATGCTAGCAGATAAACTAACTCTCTAAGTCTTTTACAATCGCTTTCCACTCGACTTCTAAGGAAGTATATCGTTTCTTGGAAAGTTTAGCTACAAGACGTTATTTTAGCTTAACGTCTTGAGCATAAAATGCATAGCGCATTGCTCCTTCTGCGAATGGAACGCTATCGATTTTTATTGAAGTATGAATACTTGAATTTTAAACTAACGGACGACGCCAGTTAATGGGCTGATCGTTCTCAGCAACGATAAAATAAGTATGGCAAATTGCTGGAACTTCTTTCCCGTTGACTGAAGCAGGGAAACAATTAATTTCCTTAACAGCCAGATTCAAAGTTTCTCCTCGCAAACTTTTATCTACTGATTCTTCAGTATCTTCGACTTCTTCGCCTCGAGCAAATCGATAATAGAAATTGGCATCTTTGCTTGAAGAAGTGTTGCCTTCTTTGCAAATTGCAAGTGCCTTGAAGAATGCGTCATTTGGATTTTCTTTCGTATTTTTTGTGTAAGACATCGAAAGGGTTTTAGAAGCTGATTCTGCAATGTATTAAGTGAATCCTTGCGCTCTATCTCCAAGCTTTCCTACTTCCATGTTTTTTCCATTTGTTTCTTTTACGTAGCCCTTGAGCATTTTAAACATGAGCTCAGTTCCTGTAGTGATTTCCAATGCAGTAAGTGTGACATTTTTCTTCACTAAAAATTTAACTTCATTCTTTAAACTAACTCCATCGGGATCACCACCAGGATATCTATCGTACCAAGCATCACTCTATCCATGGAATTCCTTTCCATGAGCAGGAGCATCAGCTAAAAACACTGCATGTCTTGCTTTAGATCTCCAAGATTGTTCATTGGCCTTCAAAAAACCTCCAGCGACATCCTCAGCTGCATCATTTCCTCCAGATGCTTCAATTTTTCCTAAAAATGTTTCGAAATATTGAATGTCTTCTGTGAAATCAGCTACTTCAAAACGATTTGAATCTCCATAGTCTCTATAACCAACAAATCCGACCCTTACAATACTTCCAGCATGTTGATTATAGACAGCTGAAACGATTCCTTCAATCTCCAATTTTACAGCTTCAATCCAGGATGACATCGATCCAGTGCAATCTACAATGAAGAGCAAATCCAATTCTTGTCTCTCAAAGAATTGCGCATACACAGGTTTAAATTAACTCATGTCTTCTTTAAGCACCCAGAAATTATTCAAGAATGTTTGCGCTTCTACGTTTTTAGGGAATTTTTTCTTTCCGAAATCAGCAATCACACTTGGAACATACCACCCTTACCAAGGCTTAGGTTTATCTTCCTTATTTGTAAAAGCAGCTGCTGCTGATGATGATTCTTTCGAGACTTCAGATCCTTTTCCATTTGATTTGATGTCTCTTTTTTGAGAACCATTATCAGTGGATTGAATGATTTCTTTGTTTTCTTTGAGAACTTCAGAAGCCCCTTTGTGATTTTTTTGTGATAATTTCTCTTCCTTTTTGCTCTTTTTTGAGAGAAATTCTTGAGGAATTTTTTCATCAGGTTAAATTGGAGTATCCCATGAAGATAAATGAAGTTTAAAGGAATTTAGAATGTTTTCAAAAGGAGGTCTCTTCTCTAGTTCTTCGATCAAGTTCTTTGTTTCAAGATGAGCAACCAAATTATTATTTCTTTTTGCGACATTCTTCAATTCAACCTTTTCTTCTTCAATTTCCATTTCACCTTCTCCTTTTTCTTCCTCTCTTCTTTTTGGCTTTTTAGGGATCTCAACAAAGACATGAGGAGTTTTAATCGGACAACGATCACCATTTGGACAATCGGGAAGTTTTTCACCATGGATAAAATCGCATCTTTCAGCTTTTTTGCAGGTATTCTTTGCATGAAAGAAATGGCAATAAAGTCTGTGAGACTATTTTTTTTCCATTTGAAAATGGGAAAAATAATTTAAAGATTTTAAGATTGTTTTAGAAAGTTAATTTTAATTAATTATTTCTCCAGCTATTCTCCAACGCAGTTTTAAAGCAGAGTTACAAAGTGTCTAGGATGATATTGCTCCAAGTTGATTTCATAAAACTCTTCAAATAATAATAAAAATTTAATTCCCTGTATTGTAAATTGTTTCCTAGAGGCATTAATAAGACTACTGTAATGTGTCTAGCTTTTGAAAAAAATAACAGAATGTACTAGAAATAGGCATAAAACCAACATACGGAGCAACTCAATCAAACCACCCTACTAGAGGTTTAGAAAATAAGGATCATGAAACATAACTCTTGAAATCAACAAGAATCGTTGTATCACAGACGGATAGATAGCTAGAGGGTAGTAGTTTATCAAGATTCTTTTTCTTAACAAATAAAACCTCAAAACTTCTCACGATATTTGTCTAGAAGCTAATTAGATTCGAATTAATTTTCTTAGACACAATCCCAAATAATTTATTATATTTTCGTGCGTGCTTAGAAAATCAATTGTTTTTTTTGTTATGCATGCTTTTGTTTTTCCTATCATGAAAATATGAGAGTTAGCAATTGTTAGTGAGAGCTCAAAAAGTTTAACTAAGTCTTCTTGAAATGGAAAAGCTAAGAGTTTTGATTCTTTTTAATGCATTTTCATCCATAATAATAATCTTTTAAGAAGAGTTATCCATTGACTTTAGCAGCTGTTTTAAAACACATTCCTCATACAACTCACGCCCAAATTCCTTTCAATGAAAACACAAAACCTACACTCGTTAACTTTGGGGTAAAATAATATCCATGATGTTGATTTGAAAATTGGGGCATCTTTACTTAAGCATTAGCTATTCTCATTCGATAATAAAATGACAATAACTTAGAAAAATCTTTAAACTCTGTTGAAGAAAAAACCTAAATTTCAGATGGCCTTTTTTGAATAACTTTTGTAACTTTCAAAAAAAAATTAAAGAAAAGTGTAGCTTGGGGGATGTATTTTTGTACGTTGAAAAGAACAATAATTCAAAATTATAAATAATTGATTAATAATTATCAGGTGGAGGAAAAAACGTAGTAAGAATAATTAGAGAAGAGAAAGAGATACAACAAAATAAATAAAAATGATAGATAGCCATGAAGATGATATATTCTACGATGGATTTGGTATGAAGATATGGGAAAAAAGACATTGTCTAGTCTCAGAGATTCTTCAATCGAGCAATACTAAAACTGTACAATTTATCCTTTTGTATTATTTCAGTGAATTCAAATATTTTTCCTAGGTACTCGACATGGGTTGCAACAATGGGAAGCTAGTTTAGAGACTATCTCGCAGCGTTTCATTCACAAAGATTGTAAAATTTCTTTAAAATGTCCCCTACAAATTATTCCCAATTTTCTTTGCTTAACACAACTCATTTGATGAACAGGATGGGATCGACATTTGTCCAGAAATTTTGCACAAAGAAACGAAACAGGTGAGATAAATAAGAAAAATAAACGAATCTCTTAAGTTTAAAATTTGATTTATCTGCTTCTTCAGAACGCTCGTCCAGAGACAATCTAGCATGATTTGGCATCAAGAAGAACTCAACAGTTAACAGTGAATATTTTCCAAGGAGACATTCTCAAAAAGCATCTTCAACTCAAAGAAACTGCCTATGATGCTGTGGCCCTCATCGAAGTCATAGAACATCTTCAAATTTCAGATATTCCTTCGCTTGAAGCGAACATTTTTGGGTATCTTCAACCAAAACTAGCAATTGTGACCACACCTAATGCTGACTTTAATCAATTCTTCAATTTTAAGTAAACTCATTACTCTTTTAGAGCTGATTTGATTTATTGAAGAAACCTAAATTGTCTTGAATTGTTTTTATTAGACCAGGATAATTTAGGCATGAAGACCATAAATTCGAGTGGACTCAATAGGAATTTCGTTGTTGGGCACAAAATGTCTGTGAGATCTATGGTAATTACAAGACTAACTAGCAATTTGGCTTACAATAATAGTTTCTATTTTAAACTTTTAAGATTACAGTATTCGGGAGATTACAGGTGTAGGTGAACATAAGAACCTAGGGAATCGAAATGGCTATTGCTCTTAAGTTTGCGTGTTTGTGAAAAACGCAGAAAACCAAGCATAGACAGAACATAATGAGGAAAAACAATAAATCTAGAAATAAGTCCAATAATAAGAAACATATTAAACAAGTCAAATCACAGAATAAGAAGACAACAACGAAACATAAACGAACAAATAAATCATTATTTCCTAAAAAGTAGCTTAATTAGAAGAAGGAAAACTAGAGTTAGTAGCAAAATTTGATTATCCTTTCGAGAGTTTATTTGAGTGCATCCAACGAAAAATCGATAGAGCTATCAAGGAATTATTATATGAATCAGCAGATTATATAAGAGAAGAAGATAGTACATTAGGGAATAGTACCGAACGATATTTCATAACTCTAGAGGATCTAATGAACCATGCAGAAATCAAATCAAATAATCTGATTGCTGGAGAATATGACAGATTAATACAAATCATCAATAGTCTTCAAAAATATGAATGTTTGAATAATTCTGAGCCGAGTGAGCTCTCTGAGTTAGAAGTCATGAAATAATTGAAAATAGCAATGAAAATTGATAAATTAACTGATAATCATGCTCTAAATTAGTTCGATGAGCATATTGAGAATGAGGAATAACTTACGGAAGAGCTTATTCCTAATTAATTATCTCAAAATGACTAAAACTTAAATAAATCTGATACCAGTAGTGCTAAATAAACTGAAAAATCGCAAAATAAGAACTACCTAAACTAATGGGATAGCATACATAGTCTCCCCTAAGCTTGGTTTACACAAAGCAGCAGCGAATATCAACAAGTAGAAGATGAATTAATCGATTATTGAGATGTATCTTCGCTAAGTTAATAGATCCATTTGATCTCTTCATTCAAATTAATTGCATTTACATATAAAACAATAATATCCCAAGATAAACAAAATTTTATTCTTAATCCAGCAACAAAAGGAAAATATGTATTGTTCCCTCATTTTTTTTGTAAACATAAAAATAATTCAAAACATGCTTAAAAAAAAGATGAGAATGATTCTGTTAATTCAATTTGTAATATTTTCATAAGATTCTTTGAGATATGTAGCTGCTTTGTAGCTGGAGAGGGATTTTGAGGAAGAATAAAAGATAAAATTGAAACCCAAAGGGAAATTTTGTTCTCTTGTGATTAAGTAACAAAAATCGGTGAAATAAAGAGGAATATAAAACTTGATTAAAATACCAAGAAAAGAAATAAAGGCACACAAAAAAGCAAAAGAAATCACAATAAAGATGGCACTCAGAAACTTCGTCTTCAAGATTGGCAATTAGATTTAGAAGTAAAGTATTTTTAATGTTATTGCTTTGAAGCAGATGAAAAGATCTCTAACAACACATGCTTTACTAACGATTGCTTGATAACTTAACCGGGGATTTGTTTTGGGGGACATGAGATGGATAGTTGAAAGTTTCAAAATGTATGTGTGTGTTCTTTTCTGATAATTGTATTTATTGTTTTTTGTTGTAATTATTACAGCCTTGCTGCAAGAAGAAGTCTAGCATATTTGAACTAGATTGATGCTCAAGAAGCTTCTTCTCAAGCTGCACTCTAACAAAAAGAGAATGTCCTTCAGTAAATTATATTTTGTTAGATATTTCTGAAAAATCTGATTCTTTGTTTGTTTCTGAAATTTTCTCAAGGAATCAAAGAGAACTTCTAAATGTTGCGAATGTTGCAAGAAACACCATCAAAGAAGAGGACAGACCTGAGTTCGATATCCTCAAGAAATTCTACTTCCAAGGATCCAATGATGCCTACGTCAACCCTAGAGATGTCCTCTTGCAAATTGATAGAATCCAGGTTCTCAAGAATCTCAAGTAAGATTATTTCACTTAGATTTGAGAAAAAATTGTTAAATGATTAAAAAATTGTCATTTTTAGATTAGTTGAGGAGAACTAGGGAGATATTGACCCTGAATTGGTGAGAGTTGAAAGACTTAAAGCCCGAGTTCTGCTAGAAGAGCCAGGTGCAGTTGAAGAATACGCTGCATACACTGCCAATAGACCCTTCAACAAGGCTTATGAGAAATGGGGTACTAACGAGGAAAAACTCAAATAGCAAATCCTAGCTTGATTTCTAAAAGACTTCAAAGTCAGTTGCGAATGATATGAAGCTCACAAAAAAAAAACAGTAAATTCTTTGAAAGAACACTTCTTATTTTGCTGCGTTACATACAAACTTAAAATGTTTTTCACAATATATATCCTTACAAAGATAAGAAATAGAATAGTTTATGAGAATTTACATCTTTAAAATTCAAAGTGAAAGTACTTTAAGCAGATATTTTATTTTATTTCAAAGTGAAAACACAAGAAACACAAGCCAATGTATTATTTCTTTTTTAACTTTTCTCAAAAGAGATTATGTCAATTATTTTAGTTTTTTATTTAAAATTTATGGATGAAAAATACACTTCAAAATATAAAGAAAATACGATACAAAATCAAGAATATTTATTTTTTAAAATATGGCATTAAATGAAAAAGATATTAATGTAAAGAAGGCTAGTTAGTAAAATTTTTTAGTAAAATGAATCTGCAGGAATTCACTGAGAAGAGCTTCAATTTCTCCAAAGTACTGTTATTTGTTAGGTATTGCCTCATTTTACTGAACGTTATTGAGCATCTCCCACTCTCAAGAAACTCACCCATGAAAATCCTTCCATCAGATTTGTTAGCTGTTTTGTAATTATTGTTCAGATAAAAAAGGTTAGTATTTTTTATTAATTACAATAAAAAAACAGGGGGCAGGAGGATATTTGTTCTAGTTTTCAGATTAAATAGGGGAAATACTCTGATTAAACAAAAAAATAAAACTAAGCATTGTTATGTCAATCTAGCAAACTTTTTTATTATTCTAAAGTAGGTTTAAAACTAGCTTAACTATTTTTAAAATGGTATTTGAAACAAAGTTTGATACTTCTTTTTCTCTGAAACTAGCTATTAATTTGTTCTTTAATAGAATAAGCTATTGAACTTTAGAATATCCTTGATTTTGTTGATTTCTTGAAATATATTTGTGTTCTTCTTTTTATTCCTTTTAAGTCAAACTCCCTTAATTCTATGAGAGAAAAAAACTACAATTCTTACCTCTTCTTCTATTTCCTCTTCTGAATATCCTTTTCGTTTAACTTCCTACCAGAATTCCAACCATTCTTCTTCTGATATATCTCCATTATTGTCTAGATCTACAGCTCTAAATAAGGCTTCGGTGTTGACTTTTGCAAAATTCGATTTCCTAGATTAGTAAATCAAGCAAAAGGAATTGTATTCAATTGAATTGAAGTTTAGATCTTTCTTTCAAAGGTTCATTCTCCTCTTCTCTTGCAAGCCAGTGAAGGCAAAGTATTTTGGATCACACAATCGTTTCAAATATGATAATAAAATATGTTATTTTCTCAAAATTGAGTTCTAATTTACCAGAATTTAATTGTCTCATCTTTATCAATTGTGCCTGAACCATCTGTATCAATACGCTTAAACACGCTCATGATCTTGTCCTCGAGAGGTTGACTGAGCTTATTATTAAGGAACATTATTATCAAGTTCGAAAAAAAAATGAAAACTGAATTAAAATAGTATTAACAGAAGAGGTTTATCAAATAGAACTTTGTTCTAAAAGCAAGTCATGCATAGGCACTTTATCTTTCAATTCTTACATTCTTTGAACTTCTTGAGTTCTTAAGCCCCATAGAATAAAAGTCTTATGTTTTGTTGATCTGTTGTGGATAGCTATGTATTCTTTCTGTTTTTTTGTTTTTTTTCTATTATTTCCCACTCAATCTTCTGATTAACTTGTATAATTTATTCTTTTTTTCAAGCAAAATCAATTTTTCAAGCTAAAAGGTTTTGCAAATCAAACTCTTATGTGCTTTTTGTTTACAGCAATCAGTAAATTAATGAACTGTTTCAAGTTAGCTAGGTTGAATAGCTTAAAAGTTTATCAAGATATTTTTCCTTTAAGAAAAAAAGTACACATAATGAGAATAACATTACAGTTCAAAGAAAACTAAACAAAGAGTTTTAGATGTTTGTTTCTGTTTCTTCCTTTTGTTCTTGCTTCGCTTAATCGGTAATATTTGTATTTTTTTGTTTATGTTATGTCTTGATTTTAGTTTTATTATTTGATAACTATTTCGTTCGAATTTCGATTAACAAGCAGGAGGAAATTCAAGCAAGCAACATGATAAGCATATGCATTGTCATTTCTGAAATAATTCTATCAATTATGTTATTCCAAATAACAAGAATACTCCATTCAAGCACATATTTATGTGTTTTTTTAAAATTATATTAACTAATTCTATTTAGAACAGAAAAAACTAGAAAGAACAAGCTTGATGTTCTATTTTAAACTTAGATAAGCTAAGGTATTTCTAAATCTTTCTTTTTGCTAAATTATCTTTATTTTTCAGTACAATCTTTATAGCAAGATGGTTAAACACTTTCTTTTTTCTTTTCTTTTTTAAATTGAAGAAAGAAATCAATAATTATCCATTAATGAGCAACACTGCTAATGCACATATAACCTACAAGCTGACAGATTTAAAACACTGATCGATAAATAGCATGGAAAACAAATGGAAAGATGATTATTTCAAAATCTATCTTAACATTATCAGTCTTCAAAAGTTTTATCTAACAACATACTAGGGCTATGTAACGTTTTGGCTCTGTCTTAGCTATGTCTGACTCTGTCTCAATTGAACGGGGCTCTATTGTTATCTGAGGATATTCGAATTGCTGACCACAACATTTTGAGTGGTGTATTACACGGTGCTGACATTCTAAGGGATTGTGTAAGCCACATTAGTAGCGGGGGCATAGAGAGAGTTGGTGGAAGGTGCAGCTTAGTAGACTTAAGCAGACACAGGGGCAACATTGTAGTTGCTGTTAATGGTACCAGCGAGAGGGTTGACAATGTTAGTCTAGCTGCTGTTAACAATTGGATTGTATCCAGTGGTGTTGTTGACCTAATATTGAGGAACTTCGATGGAAGCGGGTTCTTGATCAACCTTCACCTTCTTAAGGATAAGGAGAAGAACAGCGACGGAGACAAGAGCAAGAATACTTCCAACAACAACGAAGGGGATGAAATAATCGTTGCTGATGTTCAAAGAGCCAGTTGCGACTTGGTAGTTGTTCTAAAGGGTCACGGTGTTCTTCTACTCACTGAAAGTAGGATAGAACTTCTTGAAGAATGTTGTACCGAAGTAAATCTCGCCAATGTTCTGAGGAGCGCTGATGGTTTTTGAGAAAAAAGAAAAATAAGCTAACATTATTTAAGGAAAAATGATAAAAGTACTTGGAAAACTTGAAGAGCAATTCGTAGGTTCCGTCAGCACTCTTGGTGATGTACTCAGTGGGATCGAAAGTAACATCTGAAGTGGTATCAGCACCAGTCTTAAAGGTGAAGGTGATTGGGCTGTATTCAGAGAATCCTGGGAATTTGTCAGCTTCACAAATGTAGCTGAGGGTATTGGCAACATTGGTTTCTGGCTTGAAGCAAGGGAGAGCTGTGGCGGTCATGAAATAGTAGAATCCAGGCTTTATTTTTTAAGAGAAAGAAATCAATTAGGAAAAAGAAACAAAAATATTTTCTTGACTTACAATTGCCTATTATCCGTTTTGAGTAGGTGCAATGTAAGGAATGTAGATGAATTTGGAAGTGGTGTCGAAATTAGCAATGAGACTCTCAGAAGCCTTGAGAGCGCTTCCAGTCTTGGTCTTAATGTTCGAGACAGCAACTCTCCAGGTAGTCTTGTCAACAGTTGGGATGACAGTCTTGTTTGTTCCTTGGGCGAAGTATTAGTTGAAACCTCCAATGTTGAGTTAAGCAATGGTGTCGTGGACATAAAGGGAGAACTCTTTAGAGTTAACTTGTTTGCTGGAGGTAAACAATTGAGAAACGATGCTGTTGGAAGAGCGTCCAAGTCCGAGACCGGCATTAGCGAACTTCAATGCAGCAAGATTGTTAGCAGAAGTAGTCTAATCAACGGTGGTTGGGACGTAGAGATTGTAAACGAGGTCTTTTTCATCAACATCCACATTGGAAGTAGCTGTGAGAACGTAACCACCTAAAAAATAAATAAAAAAGTTAGTAAAAAATTAATTAATTTTTGGCAAATATTTTTTCATTGCCGCATAAAACTGTCAGGGGGAAAGGTAGACAAATTAAATATCCAAAAAATATTAATTAACGAGAAAGTAAGAAAGAGTGGGGGGGGGGGAGGGAGGGGGGGGGGGGGGCTGGGGAGACATTTAAACAAGAGAAC
>Ga0302271_10000979_pt1 | contig 28021 bp, 15 predicted proteins | sample III_Bog_N1_1_FD_198767 | JGI IMG/M metagenome (GOLD analysis project Ga0302271, IMG submission 198767) | Peat permafrost microbial communities from Stordalen Mire near Abisko, Sweden - III_Bog_N1_1 | ecosystem: Environmental > Terrestrial > Soil > Wetlands > Peat | place: Sweden: Abisko... | reverse complement strand
CAAAGCAGCGATTAGCAGTAATTTCCTCATACCCATTTCTCTTAAACTTTTTGTTTTGATTATTAAATTGTTTTGCAATATTGTTGCCTATCAAAATAAGCTTAATTATCCCTCTAAAATTGTGTTTCCTACAAACTTGATTTCATAGAAACGTATTTTGTTTATTATTGACTTCTTAAAAACGTTACCTTAAATTTAAAGCTTTAAATATTTCTTTATTGTTTTTGAGTATGTTTGCAATTCATTAATAATATCAAAGGGTTTTTTAGATTTTATTCATTCAAATAACATAATAAAAATTTATTAAATAAATACTAAATTTGACAGATTAGATCATCATATGTTATTTCACTAGCCGAATTTCTAATAAGTCTCTGCATTCCTTGCTAATATGGCCTAAAAAAGCAGTAAAAATATATTTTTAAAGAGAATTAAGTTTGTTTTTAAGGTAAAAAGTAAAAATAAAATATTGTACATCAATAGGTCCGAGCAAACGTTTGAATGCGAGTCTATCCAACGTGACTAGCTTGACATCAGTCTGAATTTTTTCAAATAAGAGAGATTAAAAAGAAAAATATTTATTACTAGGCATTTTATAGTCGCTTGTCTAGGAACATTCTTGAGTAGAGACAATTCTCCGAAATAGTCTCCTTCTTAATAATCTTTGACTGGCACCATGTCTTTTTTTTTCATAATAAGTTAAGGACCATTTTCAAAAATAATTACTTTATTTAGACAGCTTTAAGGCTTATAACTTTCCTTCTTCGACCATGAAAAAATCATCTCCTGATTCTCCCTAAATTTCAGTAATCAAGATATTGTTTGATTATTTATTAAAAACTTTATAATAGGTACCTCTTTTACAACTAGCTACCCAGCTTTAAAGCTAACAGAAACTAAAGCATCTCCAATCTTAGATCTTTCATAAGGGTCCATTTATTTCAAGATATCTACCTTTGTTAAAAATTATTCATATCTCTCTCTTTTCTTTGCAGCCGCATCTTTAACAATATTATTAAAGGTATCTCTATCAAGGGCATAGAGGATGGCATTGGTTTTTGCTTAAATTGAAGCAGCACGGGGAGCATTATAAAGAAGTGCAAGTTCTCCAAAAGACTCTCCTGGCTAATATGTTTTTAAGAAAGTTGGTTTATCTCCTTTTTTAAATATTTTTTCACAGTTCAATTCTCCTTCATCAACTACATAAAGCACTTCACCATCTTCACCTTATCTTATGACCCAATCACCAGATCTTGAAGAGAAAAAAATAATAGTTAGTTTGCAATTATTATTCTGATTTTTACTTGAATTTGACTTCTTCCATCGCATCAATTACAATTTTTTTTTCATTTTAGTCTAAAGCTGAAAACATGAAAGCTTGAGTTAAACGCTTAGAAATTCGTTCCGCTTGGTCAGCTTTCTTTGGAATCACTCTAGGTTTGAAAACTTTCTTTATGTTGTATTACCCAAACGCCTCTGCAGACACAGAAGCTCTTCCTACAACCTTACCCTTTTCTTTTAAAGTTTGGACATGATCAACATAATCATCATTATCATCTTCATCACTGCTAGCTTTTTCTTCGTCGTGAGCAGCAGCCTAAAAAGTAGTGGGAAAGTAAATTCTATTGTAAATAAGCTAGATAATAATGAAAATACATGTTTTTTAGGCTTTTAAGCAGACTCTTAAGCGTTATGATGAGCACCTTATTGTTCTTTCTAAAGCCACTCGATCAAGAAAGGGATCTTAATACAAAATATTGATAAGAAAATGGCAAATAAATCAAGCTGTAATTACTGGATCGCTTGGCTTATGTTGAAGGCAGTCAACAAGCATTCTTTCAATAAGCGGGTGCAACTTTTCTTTTAGGTAGGCTTCATATTGATGTTTATCCATTTTAAAATTTGGAAGTCTCTGATGTAAGAAAAAACTAATTATGATTATTTTATTTTATCTTTAAGAGGGGTGAGGAGGACAACCCATAATAAGAAAAATAAGAATTTTTTGATTTTTCTACTACTCATTTATTTTTAGATAAAATCTTGTGGTATTAAGTGAACTGTTTCAAATCTAAATTTTCTCTGAGCAGAGTTAAAAATAGTATATTAAAAAAACCTTATCTGTTATTACTTTTATTATTGTTGTTTCAATAAGGATCTCTGATTAACAAAAAAGTAATCTTGCTAAAAAAACATATTTCCTACAAGGATAAATGAGAAATAATAATTTTAAACACAATACAATTAAAAATAGCAGTGGAATTACAGATTGCTTTTAAAATATTGAGCATAATAAATAACTTAGTAAAACGCTGAAAAAACCATTACAATACTATTTGAGTAGTAATGAGTTTGAACTTAGTTATTTTTTATCCTCTTCAAAAATAGCTTGACTCTTTTAAACTAATAAATATTGTTTTTACTATTTGTCTTTTCATTTATTTTGGATATTTCTGTAATAGCTAGCACAAATCAATAATTATTAACAAAATAAACATTTCAATAACGAATTGAAAGAGTATTTTTTAACTTTTACAATAAATGACCACTCTTGAAAAAATAACACTAATTTGGAATTAATAAAAAAATTTAGATTTTGTGTAATAATTTGTTTATTCAATGAATATTTTTTTGACACAATCTAATAGAAGTGTTAATACTTAACTAATGGCTATCGAATTGTTGCCAATAAAAATCAAACAGTTTTAATAGAAATGATTTTCCAGTACTTTTTATCTTATGAATCTTTTGGCAAGTATTATTTAAGACTTTCAATTTTTTTCATGAATTATTAGTTTCTTTAAATATTAGGAGTAAGAAATTTGTTAAAATATTCTGCCAAATTCTTCAAATTATCATAAAGTATTTTTTCTAATAAACTCTTCTTAAAAAATTTTGAAGTGAAAAAGTAAATAAAACAAGAATTAATAATTAAGGCATTATTACTGCAAATTAAGGAGACATTGATAAAAATAAGAATACCTTTGACTCTCATCCAAACTAGAAAAATTGAATGCATCTTTAAACAGGTTATTAGCTTAGTTTTTGCTTTTGCGTTAATGTGTCTCTTCTTAGATTTTCATCCAGACATATTACAGACAATGAAGTAGGCAAGTACTCCAAAACCTATTCGCTCTTAAGTTAGGCATCACTCACATACTTTTGGCCCTAAACCATAAAATGATTCCAGCTCGCTTTTTATGAAGACAATTTAAATAAATAACAGTAAATATTTTAAAGATCAAGCATAATATTTTTTGTATTCAAAGGATTTTTTGAGGTTTAAGAATAATAAATCTTGGTTCTTTAAAATAAATAGCTGATGCAAAAATACGAATATCAGGGGAAGGCAATTCAAATCCAATAAAATATATCATGGAATCAAGATAATAGCCTGCTACTTCAAGCAAATCAGCTTAAGGCTCAGCCTAACTTAATGCATTTGAAGCTTCTGTTGATGTACTAAAACTTGATGCCTCAAGAAAATAATTAAAAATACCTTTTTCTGAGTAGCCAAAGCTAAAATCAGCTCAATAATTAGAAACTAATTCCAGTTCTTTGAAATGTAAAGAAGTTTCTTAAGAGGAAAGCGATTTGAGGATCATAAAAGTATAAAAAGACTATTAATAATAAACTAACCTTTTTAATTAAAAAAGTTAAATAACTGAATAAAAATTGGTTAGTAATCTAATATTCGCCAATCAAAATCTTTTATCCCAAAAATCTTCAAATGAAATAAAAGATACTCATAAATTAGTTTTCAATTAAAAACCTTAATTTGCACTTCAAAAAGAACTCAATTCAAAAGCGTTTACTGAAGTGAAAGGAGATTAATTGGAAACATTAAATGAAGAATAGCCTCCATCTTTGGTTTTTTTGTAAAGTTCAATGATAGAATCATGCAAAATGCGTGAACGCAATGCAGGATCACTGTTTCATCATCCAAAAACACCAAAACTCACAAAGGTGAGTTTAAAAAAAGAAGAAAATTCTTTTTTTTAAATATTTTTAGAGGTTATTAGATCTATTAGAACCCAGAACAATTGAAGAGGAAGAAAACGAAAATGAAGAAGAAATCTACAACTTTTCAAGAGAGCATTAATAATTTTAAATTTCCATTTCAAAAAATAAGCCTCAAAGTGGTAAGATCTGCTTTTAACAGCCTTTTCTAATTTTCTTAAATTACAACGGGTTTTAAATAATAAAGGAAAAGAGGAACTATAATAATAAGAAAATGACTAAGATCTATTTCAAAATATTGAAGAATTTTCATGTAATCAAATTCCTCCTTCAATGGCTTAGATAAACAACTAGCAGATGAATAGAGATTGGTCTAACTCAAAGTAAGCTAAATAAAATGAACCCAAGTTTGGTATTAAAGATTTCAATTAAAAGCTGGCTACCACACAAGCACTTACACTGGAAAGTAATTCTTAATAACAAATTTATTGAAATGAAAGAAAGAAATTTATTTTTTTGAAGAAGATGAATAGGAATAGTTTATTAATACTAACACAGATAATTACATAATACAGAGAAGGAAATCATCAGCCGGCAGCTTGAATGACATTATTCCTGATGAGCCTGAAAAAATCTAAATTGCTTCTAAATTTTATTTCAAATAATTGAATAAAATAGAAATGAATGAATACTATTTTGTTCATCCTTTAATCAAGAGCTTTCGTGGTGATTAATGCAAGCTCTCATAGCTTTTTTAGGAATATTTCCATAAAATTTTCAATAACTTAAAAAGTAGCAATCTATTCAATCATAATCTTTCAGATCTGCAGTCTATCATATTGCCACCATCATAATATCCAAATAGAAAAACTATTTTTTTTGATCTTGATGAGACCCTTATTCATTGTATTGATATCTTCACAACTTAGCAATAATTTTAAGATTTCACTCTCTCCAATATGATTACATAAATGCCTTATGCACACAATACTGAAAGCTGCAATGAAGTCCTTTGCACCATTCAGTACTCCTCTTCTGAATAAATAAAAGTAATAATGTATTTTTAGAATAAAATTGCATTTTTTTCTTTCTCTTTTTCAAGTGTATTTTTTCAATACGACCATACGCTTAAGAACTTTTAGAAGAACTATCAAAGGATTTTGAACTGATACTTTTTACAGCTGCAAGAAAAATGTATGCAGATGCTGTTTTAGACAAATTAGACCCATAGAAGAAATACTTTTCTCATCGATTTTACAGAGATTCTTGCATTTAATTTGATATTTATAAGTAATATCACTCTAGAGTTTCAAAGAGTTACCTAAAAGATTTAAGGATATTTAAGAATAGAAGTATTGAGAATATTGTGTTAGTAGATAATAGTCCGCTATCATTTCTCAAATAATTATCAAATGGAGTTCCTGTCCTTGATTATTTTAACGATAATAAAAATGATTAAGAACTATTGAGTCTCTGTTAATACTTAAAAACTCTACTTCATGTCAATGATGTTAGAGAAAGTATTAATTCTAAGTTCAAGTTGAACTAATACAAGAAATTTAACACAATTTCTATCCTTTAGGATTATCTTGAAAGAGAAAATTCTATTCCTTGAATCTGTATTTATTTTTTGTATTTTTTTATTTATCTTTCAATATTTTTTTACCTAAAGTACTATCAGTAATACCAAGAAACAGAGTTTTTTTATTATAATTTCATGGAGCAACAAGGCCTGACCAAAATAACTGACTATGTTGAGTAGATGTTCAACAGTATGAATCCCTTCTAAGACTTCAATACCTAAAAGATAATATTCCACTTTTCTAACCATCAAAACAACATTCCAATCAACTACTATCCACCTATTTTGAGAAGAATTTAATAATAAGCAGAATAGATGTACATAAACATTAATTAGTAACATAAGGGAATGTACGGAGGTAAAAAGAAATAGATTTCTTCAAAAATGTGATCTATCAATTTCTACAACCAAAGCATGCTATTAGAAAGGATACAATCATAAAATATCATATTATCTAAAGATGATTATTAATTTTGAAGGAGGATTTAAATTGATAATTACTTCTTTTTTATTAGGTCAGTATTTTTAATAGATATTGCATCAATAATTGAATACAATATATTCAAATCAAAGACAGTTATTGTTTATAAAACTAGCAACTTCTTTAATATCTTTGTCTGTAATTCTGCCATCTCTGTCAACATCTAGACACTCTTTAAGGATTTCTTTGTCTTTTTTATCAAATTATCGATATCCAAGTTATTGCATTAGCACTGCAATCTTATCAAAATCTAATTCATTGTTTTAACCTACAAAAAAAGCAGTGGCTTCTTTTAAAGGATCATATTCTTCGAGCACTTCATTTTCTTAAAGTAGTTCTGCCATATCTTCTGCAGTAACATCTAATCTTCCAGAAAAAAGAGTATTGAGATCGTTAATTGGATAGTTTGGATGCACAATACTGAATCTTTATTTGAGATCTGCAAGTTTAATCTTCGCTATGTTTTCAGGGTCATATTTATAAACAAATTCATCAGGGTTTTCTGCTTCGATCTTTTAGTTCTCAAGATTTTGCATGATTTTATTTATATCCTCTAAGTCCACTTTGATTTTTCCATCTTTTTCAGCTCTTTGTAGAAACTTAAAATCTAAAAATACTTTTTATTAGAGAATCAAAGAAAAAGGTACCTAAAATGCCTGAAGATTGTAAGTCTTTGATATTTTTAAATGAACTCAAAGAATGATCTATTGCTCCTCTTCTTACTACTTTTTGGGCATGTACTGCCATTTTATCTCTATGCATCTCCATTCTTATTATTATTTGCGATAAAAACAATGCTGTTAGTAATTAAGTTTATGATAATTTCTTCCTAATCAATTTCTCCAAAATTAAAAAACTAACCAATCAACTCAGGAAATCTTTTTGGGTTAATAATTCGAAAGAATCTGCTGATTCTTTTGTTATTTTTTTTGTTAAGTATTAAAATTAGGTTAAAGAATGTCTCCTTTCTTTTTTGTCAAAGTATTTTGAAGAATAAAATAATTTAGAAAATAATACATGATTTTTCAATGATTTTCATGTTTTAATTAATACAATTTTTTTGAAAAGAAAAATATTTCAGTTCTCTGAATTCCTAACTTTACTCTCCTACTCTTCGTTGTTGGAACCGTTCTCTTCAGGTTCTATGATGCACTTTTCACTACAACAGATAGGATTTTGCATATTTAAAGGAGAAACAAAGGCCAAATGCTCCAAAGAGTCTTCTTGATTAGATTTTGAAGAAACAAAATAGCATTTTATCATTAGATCATTGAGAGATTTAATTGTAACATCTTCTTTACGTTCTTCATAATCAAAGGAATTTGGAAAGCTATTATTAACTAATTTGTAGGTTGCTTCACTAATCATAATTCTACCACGTTCTCCATTAGATTCCATTTTGTTAGCAATAAGTACATTAGGCCCGTAAATATCATAACGGACAATATCTGTACCAATCACACCACCAATTATATTTCCAGTGTGAATTCCTATTCTCATATCAATTTCAGAGTAATCCTTTGCCTTAGCTTCTTAAATTGCATCAATCATTGAAAAAGCCATATTTATCACATTCTTAGCTTCAATCGCTGGTTTTCTCTACTTTGCATTAAGCGTACCCATCACTACATAACAGTCACCAATTGTATAAACTTTGTAGACCTCATTTTTTACGCAAACCTTATCAAACTCTTTAAACAAATTATTGATTATGTATATAAGGAATAAGAAATAATTAAAAATGATTGAGTTACGGACAAAGAGGTTTTAAAGCATAATCAGAACTTTTTCTGGCTCTTTTCCTGCGCAATATTTAGTGAAGCCAGCTATATCTGCAAATAGAAGAGTTGCATTTTCTAGATGGTCTGTGAGTTCTATTTAGCTTTACTCAGGCTGCTAAGAAAGAAGTTGACTCATAATATGAGAAGGAAGAAGATTATACAGGAAACGCTTATATAGGAGACTTTTGAATTCTAGATTTCGAATATTATTAAACTGCCAGATTTAAAATTCAAGGATGATGAAATGCATGATGAGATGGTAAAACGAGCAAAAGAACGTAATTGTAAATAAAGTCATGAGTCTGAAATATCCATCTTTAATCAAGCAAAGGATGACTTCTATCGTAACATAGCTTAGACACAGAATCACCTTCTCAGCATAGTATTGAAATATATACTCAGTGAAAACAACAAAACTTAGAAATTGTTCAGCAGATTAGAGATTAGAAGAGAATGTCTGTTGACCATTTAGATCCATAAAAGAAGTCTCCATAATAAAGATTGTGTATTAGAATATGTAGAGAAAGTAAATTAGAAGTCTTATTTTTTTGCTTGTCCAAGAATTGAAAATATAGGTAAATTTCTGTAGATAGCCTAGAAAGAGGATTAAAAAGACAGTCCTGAGAGAAACTGTAATGATGAAGATAGATAATAGCTTGTCTCTAGGCAAAAGGAAAGAAATAGTTTTTAGTAAATAGAGAAAAATCCAAATCCATAAATTTAAGTGCGAAGTGTAATGCTCTTTTTAGATCTACTAAGCAAAAAAATCAAGAGAAAGCTCATTCTCCGAGAAATAGATACATTCTGAAAAGTTGAGGTTGTATTAGTCATTTTGATCATCTCTCTTTTTTCCTTGAGGTGACTCTTCTTCCCTATCTTCCTCGGTATCGAAAACTTCTTATAAGTACCCTGCATTGATTTCATTTTCAAGACTATATTTTCCTTCAGCTAAGATCTTTTGTTTTATTTCTGGATAGTCATAGTAAACGAGTTTCATTTAAGAATCCATTTAACTATCTTCACCTTTTGCTCTTCAAAAATAAATATTATAATTTATTAGCAAATTTTGAAATAAGAGAATTGTATTACTGTTCGTCTTCTTCTTCATCGATTTGTTTATTATTTTCATCATCAAGCTGAGACGAATGTAAGTTGCTTGCACTTACTGGAAGCGAAACTTAACCTAAAACAATCATTGAAATATCAAAATAAATGATTAATTCTTAATTAATTATTGATTAACTAATTCTCATTGAAAATAAAAAACAGCTAAGTATTACTTTTTGTGCGAATCGTAAATTCTGTTAGTCTTTTTTCAAGGGTAATTCTTCTCAATGATAAAGCTGCCACTGCGTTTGTTTCAAAAGGAATTTCTCCTTTTTATTTAAATTAGTTCAGATATCCTTCATTTGCAGATGATTGTTTTGCTGAATATTTTCCACTAACACCTCCCACACTTGATACCGAAACCTTCATACTGGCTTTTCCCGAAGTTTATTGCTCATGCATATGGCTGCTGATATTGATTTGGTGGCTTTGATTGTTACTACTAATGCTGCTGAGCATAAAGTCTCCTTTTGGAATTTTCGTTTTTTCTCTACTTTTTTTGTCACTTTGCTAGTTAGAGGATCGTTGCAAGTCGGCTTGATTGGAGTTTAATTAACTCGAAACAATTTAATTTTCCTCATGAGATTTTCTCTCTAATACAATAATCTTCCCTAATCCTTCACTAATTTTATCATCTTAACTTTCTTTAGGATCCACAGTAGATTTTACTACTCCTTTTTCCAATGTTAAAGTGACAGGAATACTCTTTTCAAGAGAGCTATTCTTAATATTTTATTTATTAAAATCTCCAATAGCAGAATAACTTGTCTGTCTTACTGTTCCTTTTGATTTGTTTCTTTTTGCTGATTTATCATCTTGAATATGATGCAGATGCTGATCTGAAGCAAGAGAATCAGGCGTTTTTACTCTATCAGGTTGTCTTGAATTTACAAAATTATTAGAAAGAGTTTATTCCTTAGATAGTTTATGCTTTCCTGAAGATTTCGAAGACATTTAATTCATATTATTTTTAGTAGAAGCAAGCTAATGAGAAACTTGGCTTCTCGCATCAAGATGATCGAACTCTTCAAAACTTTTTGAATTGTTCGTGTGAATAGATTTTACAGTTCGTATTTGACTAATTCTATCGATCGGAGGCTAAAGCAAATCTACCATATTTCCTAAATTCCGAAAAGACTGTAGCTTCATTAAAGGCTTTGAAATTTATTAGTTGCTGAGAGTATCAATTGCATGCTAAACATTTGAATTCATTTAAAAACCATGCTGAGGTCGTTCTAATTTTAAGTTATGATTTTGCTTCCTCTCAGGCGATTCAGTTTTTCTTCCTGCTTGCTATTGTTACAACTTCTCTAATTCTTAAAGTATCATTTAGTTATTCGGATTGAAGATTGATTTTCTTCCTTCAGGCTTTGGGACTACATACGGATTCGCAAGAGAGTTTCTTTAACTGCCTAATATTTCAGAGGGAATCATAAGGTTAGTCCCATTTGAAAAAGGGAACGCATTTTCATCCAAAGTTGACCTTTGTTAAAGGACAATTGAACCATCTTGTTTGCTATCGTTGCTGTTTTATTTTTTTGGCTACATTCTTCTAAAATCCGATGTGTATGATATGTCATCAAAATCAGTTCCACTCATAACTTGCTTGATAGTTCCACTATTTCTTGAGATAAGAGTTTGAGAAGGATTGGGGACCTACTCATTTCGCTTATCCTGCTCATACTTCTTTTGTTTCTTAGCGGCCCATCCATTTTCATAATCAATAATGTTATTATTAAAGACGTTAATGTTGATTACATTCTTGTTGTTACTATTAATGTTGAACACATTATTATTGCTAATATTAATATTATTGTTAGCCCTCTAATAAACAGAATTTGATTTGCTATTAGCTTCTGAAGCTCGTCTTTAATTTTAATTATCTTCTTCAAATTGTGATTGTAGATGAGGATTATTGCGAGAAGATTAAACAGGGAGGAAGGCAAAATCACCTATGCTTTTTAACTCTTACTAGTTACTCAATGAAACATTTCCACTTCTAATGTGCTCATTTGTTTCTCTCTTTAGTTTTAGTTCTGATTCAAGCATACTCTATTATTCTGAATGAGCATTTAAGTGCGCTTGATTTAGTGTCCTTTGAGCTGGGCTGTTTAATTGCTAAACTTAAGGAATACTTTGATTAGTATTAAGATAAAAGTTTAGTCCAGCTTCTGTTAAATTAGGACTCACTGGTGTTATCCTAGAATTGAAACTTTTATAAGCATAGCTTTCTGGAGTGTGAATTTGAATGCTTGATACACGATTTTTAACACTTATTCCTGAAGGAGTTCCTTACTAAATCATCAAAGAAGAAGAATGAATCGGTCCTTCTCCGCTTTATTAAATATCATGTTTGGGATGAACTGAGTTTGAGCTCGCTTAAATAGAAGTCTCTTATTTTAGCGCATACTAGTCTCTTTGTTCGATAAAGTGAGTATTTTCTTATTTGAATTAGAAAAAACAAATGAGAAGATTTTATTGGAAATAAACACTTACTTTGATATAAATCTTCTCTTTTGAAAGAGGTCCTTGGGTTCGGGAATTCATTCATTTTATTAACTCTTAGTCCGCTGAGCTTAAAGTTCTGCCTTGTTTCACTACGATGACGATTGACAGGAGACATGTCAGGCGACATTCTCCTAACTTTATTCTTCTGAACTTAATAAGTCATAATTTCTCCTTTTCCTTTTGCTTCTACTTTCTTTTGTTTTGCATTGTTCAAAGAAAACTTTTCATTTGCTTTTTATTTATGTGGCGCTGATATGGTCGACTCTTGAACCTGTTAATAAATTAGAATGTTAATATTATTTTGAATTTTTTATAATTTTACTCTTAAATAAGCTTATTCTGAGAGAGTCACTGTTCCTGGCTCTGAAGTACTGCAAACACGACTAGTTGTATTTACAGTATCTCCAATCAGAGAAAATTGAGGTTTATGATATCCAATCACTCCAGCTATTACATTTCCAAAGTGAATTCCAATCTTTAAAATAATCTTTTCACCGTCATCTCCAAATGTAAGAGTGCTTGAGTATTCAAGAATCTCAAAGGCAAAGCTGATCGTGCGTTTGACTTCATTGATTTCTCTGTATTACCCCTCCTTCTAATGAAATTTATTCTGGATGAGACCTCCACAGGCCATGTAAGTTTTTCCTACAGTTTCTATTTTCTGCAGTCCATTGAGATTGCATAGAATATCAAAAGCTCGATAAAGATTGTCTAATAACTTGATAACTTCTACATTTTATTTAGCTATGATATCGTCAAAATTATAAATATCACAGAATATTATTGATACTTAGTTATCTATCTTGACAACACTCGATTACTCGCTGTTGATTTGATCTCTGATAAACTTTGGAAGTAGGATAGAAAGAACTTCATTAAACTTGTTCATTTCTTATTAAAGTTTATTTTCAGATAGAAATTATTGTCTCTCCATAAGTCCGATCTAAAACAGAATAATAATCAGAAAAATATATAATAATTATTTTAGTAGTACATCATATTTTTGAGAGCCAATGAGGTATGTGAAAACCGTTAAAATTGCCAGAGTATTGAGAATATAGTAAGCCATTTACTCTCTCGAAAAATTATATTAGTCCCCAAATATCCTTATTGCAAAGCTACACAAACAAAACAATTAAAAAATAAAAATTAGGCTAAAACTCGTAGTTTACTTGATAGAATCGAAGATAGCAAAAGCTGTGTAAACTAAGATTACTACATCCATCCGTACCAGCTGTATAAAGTAAATTATGTACATGAACACTAGCATAATTAAAAAGTTATCATAGAGTTCAATGACTTAGATTGCTGCTATGAGATACCCAGCTCTAGCGAGAATTAATGTATAGTTAAATAAAGTGAAAAACTATTCATAGCGGTACCACTTTATTAATGTAAGGAAAAGGACTATTGATATGAACAATATTAGAGTTACCTAAGAAAAAAAAATAATAAAAAATAATCAAATCATTAGTTAATTTACTCTTTCTCCGTTGCTATTTGAGGATTTAGAGGAAACTACCACTAGAAGGAAGATATCGAAAGTGCAAAATATGACAAGACTGATGAGTTTACTGAAATTGATTTGATTTCCTATTGCTCTTTTCATATATTTTTATTCTAACCCAGCATCTAAAAAGTGTTGAGTGTACTTGCTGATTCCTGTATGCACGCTTTCTATTCCTGCATTCATCACTAAAAGGCAGTTATTAGAAAGAAAATAGTTTGTTTTTAGTTTACTTGATTTGACGATTTCGTCAATTTCGACCTTGTCTTGAAAATAGCTTCTAATTACACCTAGCAGTGAGAGTTACGTTTTAAGTCTTCGAGTATTCGATATTATTTTAAGGTGTTTCAGAATGGAGTAATTATTGTTAAAGAATGCCATTGATGACTCAATGATCTCAAGATTTATTTAGAACAGCACAGGTGTCACTTTGATTAGATATTCAATAAGTAAAAATATCATATCTGCAAATCCCACGATAACCACCACACTTATGAGAAAGACTGGTTGCAAGCAGAGCTAAAATAAGAGATCGAACAGTTGCCTGCCTCCTTTCCAAGAAATGTAGATTACTGCAGAGAAGATGAATACTATCAATTGATAAATCACTTGCTTTATTTTATGCTATTCCGAGAACTAGGCTAGCTAAAACTAAGTGATTGCCATTATCATTAAAAATATAACAACTCTAATTTCTTCGAATCCTAGCATTTTACCATTCACTTCGAGTTTCTTGAAAATATTATCTGTCGGGAAGTAGACTATGAATCCTTGAATTAGGGCTGAAAAAATAAGCTTCGAATATGCTGAAATCTCATTCTTTTCTTATCCTTCCTTAATAGTCTAGCGCTGTAGAGCATAGAATTTTAAACTGTCATTTTTATGAAGACGAGGAGGATCAGTTGGCAGAAAATATTAAAAAATAAGAGGCATTATCGACAATATGTTTAATATTATGCTGAAGACCACGACCTCCACTCCGTTTACTGGATTTTCTCCTTCAAGACAGTAGTAATCTTAAGTGAAGATAATGGTGGTGAAAAAGAGGGTTTGTCTGTGTATCTGCAGATATAATATATTGCTTAGGAGATCAGCATTCCTTCTGCCATGGATAAATATCAGCTTATATGCATCCAAAAAACTGTTGATGCAGACGTCTCCCACATAGCACAGAGAATTTTTAAGATCTTCAAAGGAATGGATTAAAAAGCAGTCAAAGAATTAAAAAAGAAAGTAAATAATTTACTTTCAAGCTCAAGAGATATGTTTGAAATATTGCAAAGACCTTTATCATTTGTGATGCACAAAAAATAACTCGATGTTTCTACTTCTTTTAGGGCTTACACTAAGTTTTTCTTTGTATCTGAATTTGTCTCGTAGGCTACAAATGCTTAGCAAAAATGACAGAGGAATAAAAAGTGGCTTTTTAGATATTAATCATCTTCGAGAATTGCCATGAGAGTATCTCCTCTTACAATGATTTAAAACTAAACTTAAGATTCTAATATAACAGCTTAGTTCATAACAAGGGATTTTTTCCTCTCAAACTGATCGTGTTTATCTTTATTGTGAAAAGCAGAATTCTTTTCAGTGTCTTCACCTAACATAAAATGATTGTGTATTTTTAAGTTGAAAGATGGAAAAGAGAAAGCTGATTTATCGAAATGACATTGTATTTACCTAAGAGTGCAACTTGAAGTTATTCGAGACTTCTTTTAATTGCAAATTTTATATCATCTAAGTCATCTTAATCAAAATGAAAATTTATGATGGAGTTAATATTCATAGGATTATCTGGTTTCATAATCTAGCATTAATAAGCAGATGCCAAAGCTCGAGTGTAGTGATCACCTGTCAGCATCCAAGTTTTAATCTTATTCCTTCTCAATGAACTCAAAAATATCTCTGTATGATCCTTCAAACATTTATTGTTAAATCAGAAAGACAATAAAATATCTTACCCTAAGTTTTTCTTTGATACCAAGAAGGGTTACAAACTGCATGCTGCTTTCTCTTTCTATGAAGTTGCCAAATAGACGATCAAGTCCGTAATTTTCTTTGACAATATTTGTTTGGAGATTTCCCAGTTAACTCTCAAATTTAAGTGTTTCTTCTTAAGAGAGTTAATACTTGCAGAAAAGGATGCTTCTAAACCCATGCTGCATGTTTTGATGTAGAAGTTTAGTCATTTTATCTCTTTAGAAATCAAGGTACAGAGGGACTGTTTTGAGTTCTTCTCTTAATATTAAATCCGAGCCATTTTTTCTCCTAATAAGAATACCGAATTGAAATTTTTTACGATACATTGCAATAACTTCATAGTTTTTGATTTTAGATTGCACCGAAATGATATATTCTTAGGAAATGCCTCCTTCTTAGTTAATCTTTAAGTTTTCAGACATAAATTTATAGCCAAGATTGCTTGCAAATCTCAACGTCATTTCTTCTTCTTCGTTAAAAAATATTTACACAAGCTGATTTGTCTCTAAATCATATTTATTTGTTGTCTGATGGCATAAGACAATACATTTCAAAGTATTGCATATTTTCTTTTTTTTCAAAGAATTATGATCAATGTAATTTTCCAAAAACTAGTCAATGTCTTTCGGGATGTCATGATCCTAAGGAAAAAAAGATGAGATAAAACAATTTAAAATATGTATCTTTACATGAATTCCTTCTGATTTTATGAGACCAAAGGCTTTCAATCTGTTATCAGCCTTTTAAGAAAATTAATTAAGTTAATCAAAGCCAAAAATTATTAGAATTACTCCTGTAGAGGTCATCATATGATACTATCTTCTATTAAAATCAGGGAGACGAGAAGTAGATACAGAAGTTTTCAGTTTCTTTAAGATTCCTGTTTCATGAATGCTGGATATTGATTTAATGTTCTTTGTAGGCAAAGGTAAGTTTTACAATGATCCTTTATGAGTTTAATTAATTTCTTCAGAATTTGCTCGACCTGGAGTAGATTCCTCTTCAGAGTCAGTTTCACTCTTTATTTCATCTTTATCAATTTCCAAGGGAGGAAGTTGGTTTGCCAAAGGATCACTCAAAATAAATTTACTAGAAGGAACCTTTGTATTTTCATTATTGATATTGATATTATTATCACTGCTTCCTTTTTCACTCTAAAGTGTTTTAGGTTAAAAAATAGAAGGCTCTCGAGGTGGAGTATCTTTCTTTTCAGTATTTGATGGAAACATTAAGACACTGCTCCCTTAAGCTGATTCAATAGTATTATTTCCTTGTTTATTAGGAAATTGAATCGAAACATAGCTGGCTTACTCACCAGGTCTATCAATCTTCATACTTGAACCTCCAAATGGCTTCATTTGAAAAGTAAATTATTTCACATCATTTCTCTCTACTTTAGAATGTTCATAAGGAGTTGGAGAATATTACAGTTGTTTAGTCTTATTTAAAGAACCGATAGAACATGTTTCTTACATTTCTCGATGCGATTTTATGCCTGAATCTTATTTATCGAAGAACATCTAATTACTGATGAATTTTCCGAGTTGAGGGCTTTCGATCGAAGCAATATTTTTTTTAGTATCTTGGCTTTCATAAGTGCCACTTGAATGGGCACCGGTATTTATTCCGATTTCAAATTCATCCTTTTTAGAGTATCTCACTTCGCTTGGGGTTTTCTTCCTGATAGAATTGTCTTTCTGATTAGCCTAAGAAGGAGAGTCATAAGTATGAGATATTACTTAGCTACTTCTTTTAGTGCGAACAGAACCAGTCATATTATCTTCCACGGATGGCTATCTCGAATGAGGCTCTTTAAATATGCCTAGTTAATTTGGAGACAGTAACATTTCTATTTCAGATTACTTTTTGAGAAAAGCTGGAAGTTCAATTGAACCTTCTTCCTTTATTTTTCTTGTTTCATTGTTTATTTCAGATATATTTTCACTCGATGCTGGAAGAAGAAGTACTTGACTTTGATTTCGACTTTAAAGAAGAGGGCGTGATGATAATGGCTCCTAATTTAAAGGAGAAGCTGAATCTTGTGTTTAAGGATTTTTTTCTTTTAAATAGTTTACTGTTGGTTGTTAGGATAATCCCTGCATTCTTAGTATTTTGGAGCTTTAATGGATTTCTATATTAATGTCTTCCCAGCAAGAAATGAAAGAACTATCTCCTTCTCCTTCTGGATAAGGCTTTGAGTGAATAGAATGATCATGCGGAGAAAGACTGCAGTTTTATTAATAATTGCTTTCTTCCTCGAGGAGTAGCTTTTAAGGAGGAATTGTAAACAAAGCTAGTTGATTATTTTGGGGGGTTTTGAATCCTTCTCCTTCTGGAGATGCTAGCTGAGATGTCTACTTCTCTTTTGCAACTTTTGCAGCTAATTATTTAGAATCTTCAGCTCTCATGAAATAGTACTCGCTATCTAAAGGAATATTTTTTTTAGTGTATCTGTTTTGAGTGTTATTGTCTGTTTTATTCTCATTTTCTGCTATGTCTTCTAAAGTAATATCTTCGGATGGTAGTGGGGCTGTAGCGAAATTATCTTTAGAAAAGATAGCATTTTCAGATAATTCATGAGAATTAATCCTCTTGTTAATAACTTATTCTTTGTTATCTGTTGTTCCTTTGAACTTAATGGTCTTTTCCTTTTGAAAACTTAGTTCTTATTCATCAGGTATGTCTTCATTTCCTTCTTCAGATAATTTTGGCTTTGATTCTTATTTTTTGTCTATTTCATTTTCCTTAAATAACTAATTCTCATGATTTAAGCTGTGAGAAAGACTGCTTTAATAATACTTACTCGTTGAAGTCATCCGTTTAACTAAGGGGTTATTCACGTTTAGCTAATCAGACTGATTTTATATTTCTGACTCAGGAATATTATGAGAAGATTGTCTGTCTGATCTATTCAAGAGATGGTCATAGATTCTACCACTTGCTGATTGAACAATCTTAGACTTTAAAGAATTATTGCTCTCTTCAAGGATAACACTATCTTCTATTTTTCTTTGAAAATTTTACTTTTAAATCGAAGAAAAGATATTATTTCCATATTTTGGGGCCTTGAATTCTGGACTCTCTTGAATTGAATTCGGACTTGCATTTTGAGACACATTTTGAGAAGCTATTCTAGCTGAAGGACTCTCTAATAAATATTCCCTTAAGTTCTATTAATTATTTAACGGTTTTGTCTTAGGGAAGATAAATTGATGAGCTTTTAAATTTTCAGTCTTGTAATTTTCTAAGAATTCAGTGTATTTTTTGGCAACTTTTTCTGGCACGAACTTATACTGTTCGTCTCCAATCAATGCCTTATTGACTTCTGACGAATAAGGATAACTAATAATATTTGTTTTTCCTATTACGACATGATTAATAAATGCTAGATCAGCTATGGGTAGGAACTGTCTGGTCCTAAATCTAGGAAACACAGCTCTTTCATTTAAATTATGCTAGAGTTTCATAAAGAAATTATTCCATTTCTATTAAAGCTTATTGCAGGCAGTTTTTGCAAAATAATAGAATTTTTAGGGCAATTTCAATTATTTTTTCTATGAATTGTTCTCAAAAGAGACTTATATTTGAGGATAAAGAAGACTAGTCCGTTTGGAATTATTATTTGATTGTATTTCGGCATTAGTTTATGATTAATCAATCGAATTTTTGAGTTCAGAAAGTGTCTTTGGTCTCAGAAATTGATTTACAGAATCTCTAACCATTTCATGATTTTGAAGACAGATTTCAAGGAAACTTACGCCATCAATGAAAGCGTAAATCAGAAGAGGAAACAAAGGAAGACTATCTGAAATAGTAATGAAGAGCTTCTTGACATCAAAAGAGGAAAAATAGAATCTACTATTGTTTTGAATGTGATCAAAGCAGGTTGAGCTAGATTATAATATCAGAGTCTAAACAATAATCGGGATGAGCAGGATGTAATGTACTAAGCAAAAATGTTCTATTTTCTTCATGAAAAAAGAAGAAATTTCTTTATTGGGAGTTTTCTTTTCGTTTTTGAATTAGTTACACTCCATTCCTGTGTACAATGCAATTCCAAATGCCCAATCCTATTTCATAATTGCAGATCGAGGAATAATATTTTCATTCTAAAACTGCTCAACTTGAGGATCTTGCTTTAATTTGATATACCCTTTAATGCCTTCAATCTCATTTTTACTGTATTCAATTACTCCCTTTAGCATTTTTCTAAAGTCATATTAACTTCCTTTATGCTTTGCTTTCTGCTCAGCTAGTAAAACCAAATAAGTTTAAATAAATTATCTAATTACAACACAATTAAGTTATTTGCTTACATCTAGTTACTTTCAAAGGCACAATGTTCTTGAAAACAGTGTTGCCATTTATTTGATGCATATCTATGAGACATTTGTCTCCTTAAAAGTCCAGCAATAATATGTCGCATGGGCAATATTCATCTTTATTTATAATCACTACATCTCCCACCTAGCATCATGCAAATTAAAATATTTCTAATAAATTATTAAAAATGAATAAACTTTCTGTAGATGTAAATTCTAAAACATAATTTAGAGTTAACAAAACATTATATTTTTGTCTTACTTATATTAATTTCCACTTTTTTTTTTGGGAAAGGCGAATTTTGATTTCGGTAACGCTTTCTCTGTTCAATGAGTTTAATTCAAGCATTTTGTTTCTTAGCCTGTTAAATACTTAACTTTCCCTTTCATTTGCGTTTTTATCATAATAATACTTTCTCCTTTCCAGAAGCAAGGCAAGGGAGATGTAAATCACATAAGAGATGATAATAGGGAGGATAAACACATTTATGAGTTCTGTTCTATTAGTAAAAGTAAAGTATTTGTATTTAGATACTTAAAATAGTTAATTGCAAATGAATACTTGTCATAGGTGAAGTTTGTTGGGTCATCAAGACTAACGCAGCAAGTCATAATAATAATATGAATTAAGACAAATTTTCGACGTAGAAAGCTAAAAGCTGTGAGGGGAACGAAGGTGAACGGCTAAAAAATAATTTATTTTTGTTTCAAAATGAAAGTCTATTTTATTTTATTACCGTATATTTAAGAGTACTTATTTTATTGAAAATGTGCTGCCGTTTAACTCCAGATACAATAATTGCTTCACCTCCATTAAGCTAAATCTGTGTTATTCAATTGAATTATCAATAGTATGGTGTTATTTTTAAGGATATTTATTCTTTTTTATGATTGATTTCTACCTTGCGGTTACTAGAATGTTGGGCTGTACGAAATCTGGTTTCTTTGGAATCCGCAAACTACTTTGCTAACTTACTTTGCTAAGAAAGCATAATCTCCTTTTTCCTTTGAAGCCCTTTATCCTCTAGCTTTCAAATAGAAGATTATGTTAAGAAATATGTAATATTAACCTTGTAAGAAATTTCAATTTTCTTCTTGAATTTTTGTTTCTCTTTTTTGACGCTATCGATATGATTTGGTTAATCTCAGATTTTTGAGTTTTATCATCCTCGAATATTTAATTATTTTTGCACAAACACTCTGCCACCAATTCCACTGTTCGATTAGTTGAATTACAAAAAGAATGTTATTTACATTCTTTATGCGAGATATTATCCAGGAATATTCTTAGATGTTGATAGTTAAACTTTCTTCCAATTTACAATAAAGTATTTGATCAATTAATGAGAAATATTTCAATATTTTATTTATTGGAAACTATCATACAAATATATTTGTTGGTTTATTAGAAGCACAAGAAACAGCGATATGCAGATAAGATTTAAATGCGTTGTTAAAATAGGTTTGAATGGAGCACTTAAAAAATAAATATTAATTTAACCTCTATTACAGTGCAGTTATTTTAAAAAATGAAATACCTTCAAATCGATACATATTTTTATATTATTATTATGTGCTAGATGTTAAGTGTCTGATTGGTTGACTTCAAATTCCTAAGAATTTTGTGTTTGTTACAGTTTTAAGATTCTGTCTACGACAATAACAAACGATATCATTAATTTGTCTAATTTTGATACTTTCACCAAAGCGAAAATGAGCGATGAAATCAGTATCTAAGATTCTTCTAAGCCAAACCAGCCTTCAATTCTAAAAATTGCGTCAAACAAAACCAATCGATAAGTACCATAAGTGTTGAACTGTTGTCAACTCTTTCAAACTTTAAACCAGTTGTTTACTTGAGATGATATAATTTTTGATCTGTTAAATAGATTGAGTTCCATTTCGGAGAGCCTTTAGCGCTAAGCGGTCATTCTCAGCTGGATAATTGCATTAAAACTACAAAATATAATGTAATGATTTCAATCTTTAGCAACATGTTTTTTGCTTTATTTAGCAATTTGCTTATCTCTAATTTGTATTTTTGAAATTAGAGCATTAATATTATTCCATTGCTGGCGTTTGGCTACTTTATCAAGCAACCTTCGCACTTGCTGATGATCTGTTACTTTATTGCATTAACTATAGCAGATTAACCTTATTTTTTATATGACAGGTAAGTTAAACTAAGTGTAAATCAAGTATATTGTGTGATTTTTTATATATTTTCATTCTTCTAGGCTTTAGATATGTCTAATTTTTATCTTACCACTTCTCCTTGATATGGGTCTCTACGCCTTTAATGAGCTAGTCATTGAACTTTAGAGAGCAAAAAAAGATGAGCTCATTAATAATTAATCATGCCGTTGCTTTACGAAATTCAATAAAGTATTTGGCACTCTCTCGCAGAGAATGAGAGAGGATCTTTGGACTAAAATAAATCCAAGCTTAATCTGCGATATTAAGTGGAAAGAGCTTGAGGTATCATTTTTATTTATGCATTTTTTGACTAATTAGCATTTAAAATTGCTTTTAAGATAGGCGACATAGTCCAATTAAAAACAAATGAAACTTCTCCAGCTGATATCATCCTTCTTGATTCCAAAGACAACTATGTGTGCATTGATACTTCGGAGATAAATGGCGCAACGAACATTCTAAAGAAGCATCCCTTTTATTTAACGGAATGTAAAGTATTTTAATTTAAATTAACTTGCGATAAATATGAAATAATTAACAGCCAAAAGAAACGAAGCTAAGATGGACAACCTTTATGAACTAAAAAAGAATCTCTCAGGCAAAATTGAATATGATAATCTCAATAAAGCAGATATGAACGATTTCAAGGCTTTTATTAAGCTTAAAAAGAATCCTAATTGGGAAGTTTTAACAGCTGATAATTTTATTCCAAGAGGTTCAATCCTTCGATTTACTGACTGGGCTTATGGAATGGTCGTATTTTCAGGGCAAGATACTAAAATATACTAAAAGCCAATCAAGTCAACAAATAAATAAAGGATTCGGCCGAAATCATTGAGTTTTGAAGAGTTAAAACAATACATATTTCTTATTTCTCTCTATGCCATTTCTGCAATAGTTCTGGTAGTAAATATAATCTACTATTCTTCTAAATATCATTCTCCAAGTCCTAACAGTTTATCAGGATCCCATGATAACGATCTATCCCTCTTAGATAAATAGTAGTATTAATAAATGATCTCAGTGTTTCCAATCTACTATTTCTTAGCATAGAATCTCTTTAATTTTTTAATAATTCACCTCCTAAAGTAATCAGCAATCCCTGATTCAGCAACTCCTTGTGAATCTTAAGCTTTAATCGTAAAAACAAGCCTTTAGAATCTAACTTAAATGCAGCAGACATCGCATATATTTTTTAATAAAAATAATTCCCTAACAACTGGAAAGCTGAACATCAGAATGATAGCAATCAGCAATTCTTCATTGTATTTATTTAAAGACCACTCTTCGATTAAAGATCATATTAAAAAGAATTTCTACCAATTCGAAAGTAAAAATGCAATGATTAGATAGATTATTTACTTATTTTTTTAGAAATGAAAAACATTAGAGAATAAGGCTTTGTTTCGTATTTCAATGAGTTATCCAATTCGGAAGAAGAGTAACATGAAGAAGGAAACAATTAAGGAGATAATGTAAAGCCTGCTTAGAGAAAGGAAAGCGGCATAAATAAGCCTTACCTTTATTCTGAAACTAAAAATATGACTGAGCTTTAAAATTAAAGCCTGAAAGAAATGGAACTCTAAAAAAATCTGTCTGTTTAAGATTCTTTAAGCGCATTAAAGCTATCAGAACGTTCTGATCAATAAAGTGTACCTAAGTAGATGTCTTCACAGACCAAGATACTGGAGAAATAACTAGAAGTCGAAAGTGAGAACCTCATTCGAGAAAACATAACGAAAAGATACGATTTAGCTAGCTCTCCTCTCTTAAGAAAACTAAGATAAAGCAGTTGTTTTAGCAGATCCAAATTAGAGAAATCAGCTAAAGAAGTCAGATCTTCACACTATTTTAACTCAAATTTCCAAAAAAATAACTAAGAAAAACGAAATTCTTAATTGGAGATTACCAGCCTCAAAATTATTAACTAAAAATCTGAACTTAATGGAGAAGAAAATGAAGGCATTTCCAAATTAAAGATTCCTGCTTTATTCTCAGCAGAACGATCTTCTAAAATGATTGCTCATTTCAATGCGAATACCAACCATTCCAAACTAAGCGGGTCTTCTTCTCCAAATTTCAATGAGAAAAGAGATTCTATTCATGCAGAGTCTGTAATTCCAATGTAGAAAGACTTATCCCACAATTCTGAAAGCCATAATACTTTATCAAATTGTTAAGTTTCAGCAAGATAAATTAATGGGGAAGGAGAAATTAGAAGTGCTATCAATATTGCTTCTCAAAACCAATAAGCACATGATGATGTTCCTTAGTTTGTCAAAAGATCAGAATCTGTTGGAAAAAGGAGAGGTAATGGGAATCTTGCAAGCCCGTTAAGCGCTAATCCTCGTTATTACAGACTCAAAGCAGAAAGGTTTTTCTCCCCCATCAAACATTCAAAGCATAAGGAACAAGGAAGAAGCCCTGTCTAAACATCATATTTAATGAAATCATTTGAAACTATAACAAAAAGGAAAGATAAGATTAACTCCCAATATCGAAACAAAAGAAGCATTATGACTAACGATTAGAATGCAGAGGAATCTTATAAAACTGAAACTGATTACATTGAACAATTATTTGCACCAACAGATCATATTCATAATGAAACTTTGATTGTAATGTGCTTATGTTAAATCACCCTTTCTCGGTTTGATTCTCAGAATGATGTTATTCTTAACTTACTACAATCTCCTGTGGAGGAGGCTCTAATGTCTTTTGTTGGTAAATTTGGATTATCATTGAAATGCAGATCAGACGACAGTGACTGTATTAAATATATTGTGGAATTTCAAAATTTCTACGCTGCCTATCCTGTTCTAGCAATTATGGAACCCACTCCTCTTCGTTAAAGGTTTTCAATATTAATAAGAGATCCAAATTCACAAGAAAATGAGAATGGTTCTGTGCTGTATGTGCGCTAAGAATTGGATGGTTCTTAATAGCTTCCAAGTATCTTTAATTTAACAATTTCTTAGTAACAGCAAGCAGAATAGACAATAAACAATGTAAGGATTTACATTCCAGTTTACTTTAATGGACAAAATATTTATTTATTTTTAAGATTATTGCAAAAGGATGTGTTGCATTCGTCTATGGGAAGAAAGAACTCACTGAAGGGTAGACCTGCAGCCTTCTTTCGAGCTACAATAATATGTGCAATAATGTTGTAGTAGACGATGAAGGTCTCTAAGAATTCTTTCTGCAGCTCGAGAAAGATCTTGATCTTCTGTTCATTGTAGGAATAGAGGAATAACTCTAAAGCGATGTCAGAGAAACCATTTCTCTATTTGACAAAAACAAGATTAAAATGAATCTCCTCTCTGCAGACAAGGTCAGCAGAACTCTTCCTTTAAGCTTCAATATGGGTTTGATTCCTTTGAGGTGCAATCTTGCATTCTTCACAAGTTCAGATCCAGAGATCTTGAAGTATGAGATAAAGCAGCAACTTAAAGAAATTACAGTAAGCAACTATTTATTATTGATTCTACTATTTTTCATGACTTTTTAAAGAATAATCTAAAAGAAGGATAGAAGTAATCAATAGAAACTAAAATAGCTAAAGCAAGCATACAACCTGGCTCAGCTAGAAAGCACGGAAAACGAGCTAGTGTTTACACAATGACTAAGCAAGATTACAATAAGAACTTTATGATTATTATCTCAAAATCAGCTTTCAAAATTCTCTTCGTAAAATTTAATTTGTCTACTTTTAAAAGATTAATCTTTTTCCAAATGCCTTTTTCGAAGGATTATTTATCGTTTTTTAAAATAATTTACTAATATATTTTTGTTTTTTTTTGCCTATTTCCCCAATTATTGGTTTAAAGGAAGATGATTATCTCAGACAGCACTTTGCATTCATATATTATTTCAGTCGAGGCTTAATTGGATGCGGAGTCGAGACAGAAGATAAAATTGAGCTTTTTTCTTTGATTCGGATGATGTGTGATGGTGAGTGCAAAATCGTGAGTATTGGACAAGACAATTTCGATACCAACGCAGATTTAAACATCGAAACTCGTGGTAATTATAACACTGACTGTGATGCGAGAGTGTTTTCTTTCAAAGGACTCTAGGAACTCTTTTTCGTTACCAGCAGACTTCTCAAAGAAACTTACGATGCGATTTTGATTTATACAATGAATCGGAGTCTAGTTTTGATCGTATTCTGGCTGATAGTAACAATCTCAGATAAACCTGATTTAATTGTCTCAGTTAACTCAATAATATTGTATCACTTTCCATTCTACATCCTTGGAGTATTTAATATCATAATAGACAAAGGTTGCATAAACTGTCTTACTAAGGCCTTTCATCCTCGTTCTGGAAGCAGCAGCACTGATTCTTATCACTCTAGGTTTCATGGGACAGCCTTAACTTAATCTGAATATTTACTAACCTAAGGATTTGCACCAAATACAGATCTTACTCAAGCCGAAGCATAATTTCTAAAGGACAACGGAATTAAGAGCGAACAAGAGTAAAGAATAATGCTGTCATCTTAGTAATTTATTGGAGCCTAAGCACTAATCAATTAGGTTCATATACTAAAAAAGTTTCTCGTTTAATGTATTTTGGCTTCTTCGATTGAGGCAGGCATTACTCTAAGCGTTATTTACGCTTTTGGAACTCTTGAGAATAGCTCAGGGATGATCTTACCAACTCTCCAAGAGGCTCGCACAATCATATTAGTGCAAAGTTGGATAGGCCAAGTTCGAATAATGCTGAATTTTAAGAGACACAGTTTCAGATAACTATCTTTACAGTTTATTTTTCTGATAGTTCTGTCAATTATCAATGTATTCTCTGATGCAGAAGAAGGAAACGTGTCTTTTCTAAACTAAGCTTGTTGGAGTTCTGGTGAGTTATGGGCTCTTATACTTAGCTTGTTTGCAATCTAGATTTTGGGAATACTATTGCTTTAGTAACTGGAATTGCATTTGTATTTAGGTATTGACCTAATAATTGACATTGCTTAACAAGAAGCTGAGAAGTTGGCCCATCACTCAAATCTTTTGAGGCTCTTTGCGTTTAGAAAAGTAGATACTTCTTCATTTAATCTGATGATATTCATAAAGAAACTATTCGCAAAAGTCGATATGGATTTGTCAATTCAACAGCTTCTTAATCCTGAGAATTCTCTTGTCAACGACACTAAAATTAATTAATACTCTCTAGTTTTCGTAAGTTCAGATGCTGAAAAACTATTTTAAGAAGAAGTTTATCCCCAGTCCCTATCAAGCACGAAAAGAAGTTTTCTAATGTTCTATGCAGTCTAAGTGCTCTTCTTAATCGATTAGCGAACATTTATTTTCAATAATCTAACTGAGTAATCGCCTAACAACTAAAGTGGCTCAAACATTTTTTATAAGATTGTCATAGGCGCATATTTCTTTTTCGTTGGTGTTATTATTGTGTACTCAGGCTATTTCTTAGGTATTTTCAGCGAAGCTTAGTAGAGTAACTCCTTTCGTGTTTCTTCTCTAAGATTATTCTTTCTACGCTTCGCACTTTCAATGATAATTATTATAATTTGCTAGGACAATGAATTTCTATTACTGTTCACTCTGTTACTCTTTTCCAACATTCATCTACACAAAGCACCTTTCCACTATGTCTTCTTAACTACCTTATCTCTCTCTGGTCTCTATTTAATCTTTAAATTAAGAAACCTAATAATTGATCATAATTATTTCGCTGTACTGTTTTAGCCTGTTCTTGTTTCAACATTTTCCCTTTACAACGTGCAGCAGAAATATTTCTACGATCGGAGAGAGAAAATGAACTTCATCCAGCAGTACGAGTTGAATATTCAAAACTAAAAAATTAATGATGTCTTGGAAATACTCCTTCCCAAGTTCATTATCAACAAAATCAAGTCAAATGATCCTAATAAGCCATTCCGCTTTCAAGAAAAACAAGGAGAAGCGAGCATTGTGTTTTGCGATATTTGCCACTTTGATGATATCATGAAAGAAAAGAATCAGAAAATAATTCCTTTTCTTGATAAGGTATTTAAATGCTTCGATAAATTCTGTGCTCGGTCTGGTCTCTAAAAAATTGAGACTGTTGGCAAAACGTAACTATTATCTAATTTCAATTTTGTTATGAAACACAATTATTTCTTTTTGATAAAAGATACATGGCTTCAGCTGGCTTGAAGGATTTCGAAGATCAAGTGGATCCGAGAGAAAGAGAAGTTGATCCAGTTGAAAGAGCTGCTCATTTAGCTTTAGATATGATCGAGTATGTTAAAGATCTCAAATGGAGTTCCAGTGGATCTAATCTTGAACTAAAAATTGGTACAGTATTTATTTAAGGTGATACCAAATTAACTCTATTTTAGGAATCCATTATGGATAGGTTATTGCAGGAGTAATTGGACAACACAAACCTTAATTCTCTCTTATTGGCGACACCGTTAATACGACAAGCAGAGTCTGCTCAAAAGGAAACCCAAGTGAAGTCACAATCAGCGAAGAAGCTTACTAGAGGATAAAAGGGAAGCATAAATTTGTTTTTTCGGAACCAAAAGTGGTTTTCGCAAAAGGAAAAGGAGACATCACTCTTTACACATTGCAAAAATTCAATCCTGAA
>Ga0302271_10000978_pt1 | contig 28026 bp, 12 predicted proteins | sample III_Bog_N1_1_FD_198767 | JGI IMG/M metagenome (GOLD analysis project Ga0302271, IMG submission 198767) | Peat permafrost microbial communities from Stordalen Mire near Abisko, Sweden - III_Bog_N1_1 | ecosystem: Environmental > Terrestrial > Soil > Wetlands > Peat | place: Sweden: Abisko... | reverse complement strand
TGCATGATAAATCCATTTCTCACAGTGAATGGATCATTGCTGGCCTAACTCCACCAATTCCTTCTCGATTGATTTGGCGGGGATTTTGAAGCAAATTTTTAGGATCTATTCTTTAGATTGAAAGCAGTTTTGTTGTTGTTGTGTTAGTTGTTGTTGGCAAAGCGATTTATGCTAATATATTTTGTGGAGCAAATACTGCGCTAAATGCAGCTCTTGTTATTTCGTTATGGAGCATTCATTGAAATGAAAAAATCGCTATTCATTAATTGAGGTTTTTTTCTCTCAAAAAACCGTAATTTCTTTACGCACCTCATATTAGTTATTCAAAAAAAAACCTATCTGCGCCATTATGAGTATTTTTTATAAGTTAATTATTATTAAATGTAAAAGTATCTTTAAAAATTATTTATTATTTATTAATATTAAGATTTAAAATATGTGTCATAATACTGAAGATACCTTAAGATATTGATATTAAGTTAGGTATATTGTATCATTTTGCTATTTCTTTTGTTAGACTTTTTTTAATTATTGTTCGGATTTTGTTTCTTTTTCGTTTTAGAAAAATACAATTACTTACACATATGAATATGAAAAAACATATTGTCATTAAAAACATTTTTAAAAATTAAAATAAAAATGTTTATGCTTTCTTTATTTAAAGTTGACCATTAAATTTTTATTATTTTATCATGTAGTTCTCATCCAAATCCAAATCCCTCATTGTCTGGGAAAGCTAGATCAAATTTGCCTTTCATTTATTCGTAGCTTTTGTAGTAAGGAACTTCTATTGAGCGGAAACAAGTGTGTGAAAGGGGCAGATGATTTTGATTCATAGAAGACCGAAATTCGATTGAAAGAGAAAACTAAGAGTAATCATATGGTATGCTGCTTGAGCCTTTCAGGAAAAGAAATAAAAAATATTAGATGTATTGAATTAATTTATTATTCTTGTGTTGTTACCTGTGATGAATTTCAGGAAGTTTGTGAGCATTTCTTTGGTGGATTCTGAAAGATATCGCTTGAAGAAATTTATCAAAATAGAATTGCCTCCAGTGTATTTGGCAAGGTTCTAAAGGAGAGAGCCATCAATAGTTTTAACTCCGCAAGTTAAGACACAGAATTCGTTTGCGAAAAAGTATCGAAGATGCTCTCCGGGAAATACAGAATCGAACCCTTCTATGAGACTTTTTATCGCTGGAGCGTATTTCGTCTAAAGATAGTATTTTGCAGTTGCATTCAAATATTACTCTAGATTTGAAATGTTGACTTCAATATTATTTCCATTTGGGATGAGTTCAATTTATTTGTTGTTGTTCGTAATGGAGAAATTCATGCAGAGACTCTCCAACTCATCGGATTTTAGTGTCTTTAAATGTTATCAAAATCAACAAATATTATTTTAATTAAAGCTCGAGAATTAGCTCAAATCGCACCCAAAAAAACATTCTTTTTTATTTCATTGAATCAGAATTTACTTGTAGATATTTATAATTATTGAAGGTTTGAGCATCCACGATGTATTGCAGATCTTAGAATTCTAAATCCTTCTTTGTTATCAATTTAAACAACGGCTCACAGAAATCAACTCCAAGCAAAGACTTTTAAATCAAAAACACGTTATTAATGAAGAATAATAATCTGAAGAAAAAGACTACATTATAGAGAATCGTGTGTGCAATGAGTTTTCCAAAGACATTGAAGTATTTCGTGGCTTGCTTGGTTTTAAGACAATTCATATGGAAATAATACTTCTCAGCTTTCGAATCAGAGACAAGCTGGAAGAACTGATAATTATTGTCCTTGATCATTTTGCCTACGAGCTCATAGAATTCTCGAGATAAACCACCCGCATCGATACCATTTTCGTTCTTGAATTTCACAAAAAGCGAATTTTTCAAATCGAAGGACTCAAAGGTTGTCAGGAGATCTTCAGCGAATCGTTCCCTATTGATATTTACTGTCTTACTACTGCGCTAATATTTTTAAATGATTGCTTCAAATTGTTTCTTTCTCTTTTCGTAGTTTAAACCTTTGACAACTATCTCAAGATTTTTCAGAGGAATCGTATCGTAACTGATTTGGATGTTAGCAAGACATCCTTCATCATCCATCGACCCAACGTCTAAGTCAGCTGGAGGAGAAAATACTAAAGATATCTTCATCTTGCCATTTTTATCGATAATACCATTCTAATCAGTTAAGGACAGTTTGTCTTTATTTGTGATGTGTGTGACAGTAATCGGGATTTTATCTCCTGATTATTTGGAATCAAACTCTGTAAAGGAGTTCCCATACTAGTCCTTAAAATAAACCTAGCATTCAACTTTGTCGAAGTAGGAAATTTACTTAATATCAGGAACTTCTGCTCTTACAGTTGCTTTATCCACTTCAGCTGCAATTACTCCGATGGTATCCTCCGAAAGAGGAACATACACTCCATTAATATACATTTTGTAAGATCCTTTCAGCAGAGGAGTCCATTCGGAAGTATAACTGTTTATTTCAAGCATCTCAGAGAGGACTCCTTTGAATGCTATCTAAGGGAGCTAACTATGCACGTAAATTACCTAATCAAAATTTAATAAAGTGTTTTTTTAAGTGTCAAAATGCCTCCCAAAACTTGATTTTTTAGTACTTAATATTTCTCATTAAGAAGTTCATTCTCGCAATCGATTTTGATGATATTTTCGTAGGAGTCGTGGAAATTTAAGATATCTAGTCTTTTCTATCCTGCACGAGAATAAAAGCTTTAGAGTCCATCCTCCATGAAGATTAGAGACTAGGAATCTGCGACTTTCTTAAGATCTTCTTAAGATTAAATAATTGTCATCTGTTCTGCTAAAACATCCAATCTCTTCTCAGCTTTCATTCTAAATAGCTAATTTTGAAAGAAGAAAAAGAGTGTCAAATAATATATTTCTTAGAACATCAATACTTTCTCTTATATGTTACCTTAAATAAAGGAGAAATCTTTAAAGAGCGTTGTCCTTTTTCTTCTTCTTTCTTAGAGCCCGCATTCTGCATCTGATTTTTTCCAATAATTGATCCAACTAGTTGAGTTTTTTCCAGTTAGATTTTCAAAGTAGATTCAAATACAAATTTCAATTCCTAACTCTCTAAAACGCCAAAGGCCGCATTATCCTTACTGCCATCAACCACAGTACCATAAAACAGAATAGTGCTTTGAGAGTTTTCTCTCATCAGTAATTTTTCTGCTTTCGAGTTAGTTATTTTCACCAGTAGGGAATCTTTGGTCAGATATTTAGTGGTGATGTCGAAGTTAAAGAGCTATGTCTCGACTGTTTTTCCTTCTTTAAACAACTAAGGAGGGATTAACTTTGTGAGTCTGATGTGCTTATGGAAGAGTAGTTCTGGGAATCGAGAGATGTAAGTTGATAGAGTGAGAGAAATATTCTTAGCTCCTTGAATGAAGGACACATTGAATCCGTCGAAGAACTCATCAGTGATTGCTTCAGGGTTTTTCGCTTAGATCACAGCATAAGCATCGTCTTTGATTTTGAAATTAAGTTCTTTTTTCTGCAAAAGAAGATTCTCGAAGAATGGTGTTGAATTTTTCGAGAATAAATTCCATGAGATAGCAATTTACTTAAAAAAGATAACGTATGCATAATTAAACAATTTATCCTTCTTGAGAGAGGCTTCGAAGTTAGGAAATTCAAGAGTTAGGGTCTTGGTTTCGAGTTTTATGGAATTTGTTTTTATGGAGGAGAGCGAAAAGGATTCGTTCAAGGAGCAAAGTCTTACTTCAAAATCCTATTCGTTCGTTAAGCTCGACAGGTCTGTTTTTTCATCAACGTAATTATTCAGAATTTATTTGATTGCTGTGAAACTGTTCTTCTTGTTAAATTATCTAAAATCTATGACGCAGCATTTTGAGAAGAAAGATAAAGCAGAAATTTCATTGATTTTGTTGAGCTGATTAATGCCTTCTGCTAGATCGGGAAGATCGCAGGATTCTTCCATGTTTTCACTATTTAAATTGATAAACAGAACATCCTTGGAAGGATCCAGTGAAAAAGTTGATTCTTTAGAGGATACTCCAATCGAAACTACTATTTTCTTAGGTTTTTTCTTTGCAATTGTCTGCATAATAACTGCATGCTTGATCCTAAAAAAGAGAGTAGAAAGCAGCGACAAAAGCGATTCTTGCTGAGGAATAAGTCTTTCAAGCTTTTTGTTGTTAGTATCTATCTTGAAAGATATATCTAAATCTTTGAATCCGTCATTCACAATAATCCTGGTTTTCTTCGATTCTTTGTTATACTCTTAATCCTAAAGATACAGTAGCTCTTATGAAATTATTTACTGTACTAGAGCAGAGTAGATGTCATTCAATGTTGGTACTGAAACTTGATTCGAAGATGTGCCTAAAAATATGCACAGAGTCCAACATTTCGTTTGTTTCTCATAAAAAGTGATCTATTATTACTTTAAGAGCTTCTAATATTCTGCTTCGCTTTCACCATGAAGCAGCTAAAAGCTCACTCTCAAGATGTTGATATGTTTAAGAAAAAGCTTCGCCAATAAATATGGCATAACTGCAAGCTCATTGGAAAACACTTTCTCATAAAGTGGATCACCCAGCAACAGTAAATGAATACCCTTTATCATTCTTGCAGATAAGTACAGATTATGAGTGAATTTATTGAAGACATCCAGCAGATTGGAGCAAACAAAATCAATGCTTTTCTCCACCTACTCGATGTGGATGGCTCTGTGCTCTTCAAGCTCTTATTCAAAACTAAACTCTACAGAAAGACTCTCTGAATCATCTTTGAGTAGATTATCTTTGAGCTACTTCTTTAAGCCTTCACAGAATTTGGCTTATTCATCTTAAATATGTGGATTTGAATCCAGGCCAGATGCAAAACTCTGAATTCACAAATCAAATAAACAGGGATTATTTTTATCTTCCAATTTTTTCTTAAACTTACAAGCTGATCTGGTTCTATTTTAGGTGGCCGGAATTTGTAATTGCTGTCGAGTTAAAAGGTTATCTGCTTGCTACCTTGGCTAGTTACTTCTCCGATAGTCGATCTTATTCTTGACAAAGAAGGTTAGAGTTGAGGTAAATCTGAGTCTTGTCGTTGAATTTCGAAAGTAAAATTGATGACAGAGGGCATCAGCTGAATCAAGGAATTTAAAGATATCTCACTAGAAATATGATCTCCTCCTCTGAAGAGATAGTTGTCGTATTACTAGATTTGAAGGAATTAACAACAGAAAAACATTTGTTAAATAACTTTGAAAACAATAATCTAAAATATTATTTGATTTGATTTACCTATTTAGCCTCTTCATCTGCTTCGGATGCATCTAAGATGTAGAATTTACAGATATCTATGAATGCTCTAGAATGAATTAGCACCACTGATGATTATGAATTGACTACTCCATAGTTTAGAATCTGAGTAGAAGGAAAAATAGCTGGATGTGGCCATTTTTAAAAGCTAAACAGTGCGAATTTCAGCTTCTCAAAAGGAACGTCAAATTCCCTACCACTATAGTATGTCCGCTCTTCAAATGTAAAGGAATTATCCTTTTTATCAAGTATCTTGGCCATCATGATCTTGTAAATAAGTTTTTCTGAATAATATGACTTCACTGCGAATCCAATAAAGCATCTGGGAATGATTAGATAAAAAAAACAAATTAATATCAGATGTAAATCCATCACCTTCATTTAAAAGTTTAGTTTAGTTTCTTACATGTCTCCTTTCTTGGCGTTGAGGATGAAGTAGCTGAGGCTTGTTTGGATCAAGAAGCTATTTTTCAATTCAGGGGACAGGTCTAGATTAATTTTGAAGATTCGCTAAAATAGCTTATTTGATTTGGAATTAGTTTTCGATTATGTTTTATTAAAGAAATCATTCTCTTGCTTTTCTTCTGAGTTTTCTTCATCGCTATTTTACTCTAAATTGTCTTCATCATCATCTTCTCCTTCTTCATCATCATCGACATCTAATTTTTATCCCAAGTTCTCCTACGATTCATTCCCTAACAGCTAGAACTGCCTGTAATTTGACATAAGTTATTTCTTTGTCGACAGCTTTTGTTCATAAGCTTAAAGAAGATTTTTGAAAATTGTGTAGAAAGAATCTTCATAAATTTCTGTTTCCAACTAGCTCTACAAGTGCTGTTCGAAGGAATCTAAGAAAAACATTTTGAGGCCTTCTAGTCCCTACCAGATAGTATCATATTTTTGTATCTTCAAGAGTGCATCAGGGGTTGACTTAGCGAGTAAAAGATCCTTCTTAAAGATGTGATACAGTGATTCATAATGAATATTAATCGTGATAGTCTACGTGAATTGCTTGGAGAGTTTCTGTGATATTTCAAGTAAGTGGTTGTCAATTTCTAGTTTATTCAGAATGAACGAGACGATCTGCTCTGGTGAGAACAACTATTCATAGAAATCATATGAACTTGTGACAGTCTGTATGTAAGATTTTAACACAGGTATGTCTGTAATGAGCATATCTTGATTCGAAATTGAGAAAGGGTGTTTCTTTTAAGTTTAATTGAGTTTAACTTAACTGAGAGACTGCTTAATGAAGCAAATATTAAGCCTTATCACGAGCATGAACTTGTGGATGTAGTATTCTGTCTTCCCAAACCTAACTGCTTGATCAAAGCCGTAATCTAAAAACTCATCGAGTTGTGCATCAGAGCATTCTTTCGGAAGATCGCTTATCTCGATTTCATTGAATTCGAAGTAAATTCCTTTGATGACCTTGATAATATTCCCTGCTTCACAAAAATTCGAAAACAGATTTAAATGGATGATTTTCTTGAGTAACGGACTTCTGAGAATGTAGTTCGTTAAGCTAAAAATACTATCCCTGTCAAGTTCACATCGTTAGCAGTCTTCTGCTGAACTATTATTTGCTAGGTTGAAGAGATTGCTTACACCCACTTCAAATAATGAAGGCATGTTCAGCTTCCATTTCTGATCCAACTCTTCTCTTCTCCCGAAAGTTATTTCGTTTTCAAACTCATTCATCATTTGTTTTAATCGAAGAATATTATAGCCTGCAAACAACTCCTTGCAATGCAGTACTTCAACAACTCCTTGTTTTTCTTCCATGGCATAATACCAGTTGCAATCCAAATTTTATTTATCCGTTTCCTAATCAAAAAGTCAAACAAAAAGATATGTAAAGAAAATTGTTTCCACAATAAATTTAAATCCATTTCTCATTTTCATTTTTACATGCTTGAGACTGCAATGGAATCTCTGTTCATAAGATAGAATCTGCCCCAGGATTGTATTATACACCGCAAAAGGAGAGGTTTTCTCTCTGAACTCTTCAGGAGAAATATTTATAATTTCAATTTCACCATCAGGCAAAGGACAAAACTCGTAGAATTCACTAAAAATGAGCTAATCTTCTGTCTTTCTTCTCTTGTTATCAGCTTAATTTTTTCTCACTCCCACTTTATAAGTGTTGTCTGGAAGCTGCTCTAGATAATAGGAATAGATTGCACCTTACATTTTGACTCGATTCAGTACATCATGCTCTCTAAGCTAGCTGGTTATCATTCCGGAAGATTATCCTTGATTGCTATGTTCAATTCTCGGTTGATTCTATTCCGTTGGTATCATGGTTGCAGTGTTATGGGGAGCAAACATATCGTTCAATGCGTAAAACTCAGATTACCTTATCTATGAATTAAAAATATTAAAAAAAGACTCAATAATAGTTAGGTTAAAATGATTTGCGTTTTTACATTCAGAAATGATAAGAATCTTGAAATTTCCTCGACTAATTAGTAAAGTCCTAGATATGTATTCGAGTCCAAAGTAAGATTTTGCCTTGAGGTAACTTATCCTGAATTAGTTTTAATGAACTCATCTTTGAGTGCCTCACTTGATCTAAAATTGAATTGGCTTAAAATTTCTCTTTTAAAAACCAAAGGGAGGTCTTCAATAGACTCGTAGTTGAATGTAAATGGGATATTGCCGAATTGAGAAGATCTCACAAATTTATCTTTATGGTTGTTGAATAATTCGATTTGCTACACAATGTAAGGTAAATTGACTTCTGCGAAGTAGTAATTTTCGATCCTTTCTTAAATCAAATGAGTGTCTTTTATGTCCATACAGAGCTCATTTTTAGTGAATTTATAAGAAAGTTGTATTTCAACGTTCATATGGTAGATTGCTAAGAGAGAAGTTGGTGTATCTCCTTGACTTAGTTTTATTTGAAGTTATTTACTTGGATATGTGTCTATTAAATGCAGTGAATATATTTACTAAAAGAACCTGAAGACTGTTCTGAAAAACAGTAAGTACTACTTTTTCATTGTAATATCTTAGTTATCGATGAAAGACTTAAGATCTTCAAAGAAATTATTAAAAGAAATGCTGATGTTGCTATTGTTTTAATTGAAAAACTCAGCAGAGGAATCAGTTTTTTAGATCTCTGTTTTGTAAATTACGTCTTTAACAAGATCAGTAATGTCGGACAAAGTAAATTCAGCTTTTTCTTTCGATACTTCTGGGAAGTTATTCTTTTCTAATTGCTTTATTAAGCTTAGATGATACTGGAACGATATTCCATGCTTGCTGTTGGCTTAAAGGCGAAGGAACACTTTGGAGTATATTCCTAGAATTGATTCTCGTTTTTTCACTGCGAAGTAAAAGATTACTTAACGAAGCACTTTACTGAGAGGGTTATCATACAAAATAATATTATTAGATATATGTAACTCACTATCATTGGCAAGAATCTGCGATTGAAACTCCTCGAGAATATTATCTAATTTTGGGTAACCCTCGAGTAAGTTAATTGCAAGATCTGCATCCTGGAAAACCACATTCTAAAGAAGTTTTTCGTTTTCGAAAATGATCTCTTTGTCGTTCTGGCAGACAACCTTAATGAATTATTTTAAGTTATAACCTTAAAGAAGAAGATAAGAAATAAATTGCTTTTTCGCTTCTCCTTCTAAGATATCAGAGCTAGATTCACTTCTTTGTTTTCTTAAAAATTGCATACTTTTCTGAAGAACAGGTGTTTCTAAGTTTGAAAGTGTCTAAGTAAAGAAATAATTTTCAACGAAAGTTGGGTTTTGCCTTGCAATATTAATCACATCGATTTTCGGGTAGACTATGAGTTTAAGCAGATAAATGTTGATAATATCAGAATAGATGATCTTGATACCCTTAGAATACCGAAGGAGTAATGTCTAGAAATTGAAATTAATCTCTGATAAAATGTAAATTCCAACTGAAAATTACATCGAAACAAACTTATTTATGAGTCTGTCAGCTGATTTTTATGGTTCTAATCCTCCTTCTTTGAACATGATTTCCTCAAGCAGCTGTATGATTTGCAAAGAAGCTTTGAGCTTAGTCAGTTCGCTCAGCAAGAATTCAAACATAATTCTTGTGTGTGTGAATAATTCGCTTTTACTTGGCTATTCTTTCAAAATGCCTTGTTTCTTTAAATGAAACAGCTGATGGTATTTACAAATAGCAGGGTTCCATTTGTCTTCATGATCTTGATCCATTTCAATAGCTGATTTGTATTCTTGAAATAAACCTTTTTCTCTGAGGAGACAAATTGTTTCATATTGAGAACATAAAAGAAGTGTCTAGTTTATGCTGAGTGGTTAGGAAAGGGATATATTTGAGAGGGCAGTGACTATTCTCTGTTTCTCTTTTTCAGCAAGTGGTGTGATGAGTAGATTACTTAAGAGCTACACCAGAGATGATTCTAATCCAAGTTCAGCTAATCCCCTCATTATCAAACATTCTTCCCTCAACAGCATTTCTAATGTCATTTTAGGAGTTTTATCACTTTACAGGTCACTATAAAACACTGTTATGAGATATTCTATTAAAAGAGTGTGAGACAGCTTGAATTTCAATAACCTAAAGACAATATCTTAGCTATGTAAAAAAGTGAACTGCTCTTACTTACTGCCGATCTTATCCAAGATAAATTAAACTAATTCGATTCGACCTGAGAATAATGCATCCTTCGCACATTTATGCAGCTTTTCTAACTGGGAAGCTGATGGAAGTGTAATACTAAGAATAGAAGACAGATTCATCATTACAAATTAAGTTAATCCTTTGAGTATCGCAAACCTTCCAGCATAGACTCTTCGATCTTCATCATAGTCATCTTAATTCTCCGTCATTAATTCTTCCATTGATCCAAAAAAATCATATTTTCTGAAATTACAGGGCGCTGAACAAATATCAGTGAGTGCGAAGAGTTTTAACTCATATGCGTGATTTAAATCTTTGTCATTTAATCTAGACATGTAGTAAGAAAGACTGTTGGCTTTTGTCCCTTTCCTTGAAGAATACACGCGAACTTTGGATAGACTTGATTTATTATAAAGTTTTTCAACAGCCTTACCTTCTTTTTTCTCAGTCTTATCTTCTTTAGACTCTTAGTAAAAGTCGATAAGTTTTATTCCTAGATATGCAGCTGCATCTAGAAGATAAATTTTAGAATCTTTGTTAGGATCCCCTGTAGTAAGTGCTTTTCGTAAGCCTGCATCTATGAGAATTTCAATTCGTTTTAGTTATTCTTATGAGAATTATTATTTGCGCTTTACAAGGAAACGCAGATAACTATCATTAAGGGAACTATCGTGGCTATCTAACGGAAGAAGATCGAAATTGTCTTATTGATTTTCTTGAGAAAGGAGAAGATTTATGTAGTCTTCTCCAAAATTATCAATGAAAAGCTACAACTCTTGAGGGTTCCATGGAGAAGAAGATGATAGCGCACCAAAGCAAATAGCAGTAGAAATGAATCTCAACCAAGAAAAATCAATTTTCGAGTTTTATCTGATGATTTTTAGAGCAGATAAACCAAGAGAAAAATCCATTAAGATTAATAGAAATAATGGATTTCGAGGGTATTCAATAGTAGGCAAGATTTTCTTTGGTTCAATTGAATTAATAGGATCGTCCAAGTTAGTCGCTTAAAACTGCTTAAAGTCAGTTGGTTTCTTTGTTTCGAGCAGCTTAATGCAGTTCTAAATGATTTCAAAATACTCGCTCTTCTTACCAATACCTTCGGTTACTAATCTTTGAGCTTTTTATGGCAAAAGAGCTTCAAATAAAAGCAGTCTCCCTTCTTTTTCCCAAAACAACTTTTATCTTAAAGGAAGTGTTGAATAGTCGTTCCTTGAAAAGGAATTTGTGAGATTTCCAGTCACAGCATTGAAGATCATTCTAAAAAGATTCCAAGGATTTAAATTCTCAATCTGCTCACTGTATTTGTCTTTCAGAGCAGTCCATTTCTAGGCTTACCCGTGAAGAGCTGTGTCTAATAGGATCTAGTTTAATTATTCTCTCAGAATAAATCCTTTAGTTTTATTCCCAGTTGACACGTGTTATGTAGTTTCATCGATGGATTAAACAATATAGAGCATATCTTCAAGATTTAAATTCTTATTGAACAGTGTTGGACTGTTAGACGATAACGTTCGATAAGCTCCACTTATCTGAGAATTTCTATCTTTCCTTAATTCAATGGAAGCGGCACATGAAAGGATCTTGTTGATTTTTCTCCCATTCAGCAAGCAAGGCACTCCGGTCATTTTAAGGAGAGGCTGTTTTTAGCATTTCTTAACCAACACAATCGAGACAGTTAGAAATATCTAGTTAATGTCAATTAACTGCCGACTACTTGCAAAAAGATCTATTTTTTTCTGTTCCTCATCAATCATCTTACTTGAACTATCTTGATTTGCTAGTATCTTAGATTAGCTTCTTGACTGTTTGCTTTTTTCTTTCTTTACCTCAGATTCACCTGACAATTTCTTTTTCTTAGGCTCCTCTTTTTCTAAATCAAGATTCTCTTTTTCATCTATTTTACGATCCTCATAGAGTCTTACAATGAGTGGTAAGACAATTTTATCCACAAATATCAGAGGTTCTACAAACTTTCCTTTATCATTTAAGTACATTTCGAGAAAGGCACTAATAGTCATTCCTAATAATTCCTTGTAAGAGGCATATTATTTCAAGAGTTTTTATCCAAAGACTAAGAGTTGGTTAGATATTATTTTAGAAGGCATAAGCTGTGGAAATAGCTTTGATTTGATAAATAAAAATGATTCCAAGATAGAATGTTCTATAATTTCATTCTTTTCAAGACTTGAAATTATTTCTAACAAAAACGAATTGCAAATAAATTCCAACTGTAGATTGTTAAACAACTACCAAGGAGCTGAAGAATCTCTAATAGTGCTCTTCTTTTGCTTCAAGTAAATCTTTGAAATTACGGAGACTAAGAATATATAGCTGTCAGCAATGCAAGAAGGGCACTTTTCTAAGGTTTACACTGACGGACAACCAGATCCGAAGATTTCAAAGAGGAGAATCACTCCTGAGGAAATTTCAGATTTTTCCTGTATGCCAATGTAAGTCTTTATTGCTTAAAATATAGCCCACTTTGCTTCAAGGTTGGACCCATGTGAAGTCTAAATTCTTAACGAATTGCAGGACTTTAATATTAAATCAATAGACAGTGACTTTGGTGACTCAGGCATATGCTAGAGCAGCCATTTAACAGCTGAAGAATTCAAATTGACTGTGGCTAGAATAAGTAATTCTATTGATTTTTCTTGTGACGACAGAGAAATCGTTGAGAAAATACTAAAAAATACTTCGGAAGATAAAAAAACTTCTTGAATTTATTATCCTGTAATCATCATTTTCCCGAAGGTTTTCAAGAATATATTCTTGTCTGAAAGCAGCTAAGAGGCTAATTCTCTTGTTTGACTGAAAGCTGGAGGAGGCAATTTGATCTGCAATCTCACTTCAGAACATACAAGTCCAGAACTAATCAAGCCATTTATTATTCGGTCACAATTTTTTTTGTAATATCCAATATCTCTCTTCTAAGATAAATCAAGAGTCAAACTCCTCTCTCCTTGGATGGGAACTACTTTGGTATCTTCATTCTCCTCTTTAAGTGCATGTTAATGTCCTTCTTCTTCTCTTTTTTCTTCTCTATTACTGATGCTTTTTTGATTTTCTTTGTCTTAATCTTTTTCAATAATTGAGTTTAATTGTTTTGTTTCTCTTCTTTTTTTAATCTCCTTTTCTCCAACAAAACTCTACCAATTATCTTAGAAATATTTCCACTCTTCCTTATCCTATGGATCAATGGTTTCAAGTACTTTTAGAATAAAATCGTTGCTTGCTTTCTTAATCAAGTTACTGTTAACGCTCTTGAGTTTTTTTGCTAGTAGAAGCTCACTGAATTTTTATCTTTATACGAGGAATCTAACGTATTTTTGATTTATCTGAGTTGGTGTGATTTGAAATAGCAATTCTTCTGTTAAAGTATCATATAACTCCTCCTTTAGATTTTTGCCAATAAGGTAAAAGAATACTTTTGGTTTTTCAGCAAAAGTAGAAGCTAGTAGTTCTGATGGCAATTTGCTTAGATTATCTCCCAAATTAGGATCTAATTTTAAGCAGCCAAATAATCCTTTTTCACTCAGAGGACCTTAATCCTTTATGAGTGTTTCTATCTCATCTGGGATGCGAATCTTTCCATTAAGTTAAATTAATCTCAGTTTATTTATAACTTAGAGATCTTTCCAATGAGAAGTACGATTTATCCGAAGATTTGAGTTCTACATGAGATGATATTTTTCAGTTCCCTAGCTAGATAAGATTCTTTAGAGATGGGTTAAAAGCACTTCCTTGATCGGCTCAGATAATTAGATTTCTTTTGCTTCGTTTCTGAGATAAGTTGTAACCACCACATCAAGAGCACTTGGTAGAACCATTGATTCAAACTCATTTTTGAATCTCTCTGAAAATCGAGAATCTACCATATGCTAAATTGACTCAAAAGAATCATTTATAGAGAGTTTATGCTACTCATCAAATGACTCTTACTGTTCAATCCATTTCCCAGCGATTGTTCCAAATCCTTCGACTAATAATTTCTCGTAGCAATCAGGAAGTAGAGCAAAATTTAGATTCAAAAACACTTGATTTGAAATAGATTTTCCTAAAATTTTCAAACACAATTAAGATCAATAATTAGAAGAATTCCCAAAATAGTTTATGTGAAAAAATTATTCTTTCTGAGTCAGCAAAAAGAAATTAAAATAATGATGTAAAATACTGTTTGATTTCAGATTGAGAATCGTGACAATTATTTCGTTGTTGAATGCAGTAATCGTCTCAAAGAATATTTTCATTTTTTGGTGATCAAGGTTATTCAGTAGATTGATATCTATCTTCTAAAGAATTTAAAAAATGTTCAACTTTAAATCCAGAGAACTTAGCTTAGACTATTAGTTTTCTTTTAAACTTTAAGGGAGAATTAGCTCAACAAAATCCAACCCTGCATTCTTATGAACTTTTAATAAGAGAATGAAAGGGAGATTGCAGTCAATGTCAAAGGAAGAAAGAAGATCCTTGAATTATCTGCTAGTTTATCCTAAGATCCTATCGAACTCTAAGATTTTCTTAGACAATTCCTATTTTTCTGTGATACTCAGCTTTTTATTCACCAAAAGCAAGTGGAAGATGTTCTATTTTCTGTTATTAGTAATCTTCTAGAATGTTTGAATCATTGATGCTTCGGAATTTATTAGCTTATCAATCAGCTAAGCTATCCATTTAGAGTCGAAAAAGCTTAAAATATGAGAAGCAGCTGTGTTTTTACTGCTGTCCTCTATGAATATTTGATGAACGAGTTTGTCCCAATTGGCAAACAATAACTCGAGCCTTCCAAAAATTAAATCAAAAATAGCTAAGAAAATGCTTGTTTAATAGGTTAAAACTGTTTTTACATGTTTGATTATGCTAGATGAAGTGCAAAGGTATATTTGCTAACCGTAAGATTGATTGACTTTTTTGTTTTTTTGCATAACACAGGCTAAACCCTTTAGAAGCATCTATCATCAAAAAGAAGCTCTGTAAAGCCTAGGAGACAGTCTTTTTGAAATTGATCTTCACGAATCTCTTTGATCTGCTTTGAGAAGTAATAATTCCGCTTATTCTTTTCTTAGATTTAAAGCACTGCTTGAAGGAGTTCAATCTCTTTCTATTCTTATCCTTGAGCTAGAGCTAGAGATATCTCGATGAGTTAACGAACTTTTTCTATGAACTCTTAAGCCTTCTCAGATTCGAAATTGAGAACTAGATTAAAATTTACAAAAACAACATTTCATAAAGATTTTGATATTGAGATCAATAGATGCCAATATAATTCTAAATTAAGTTCTGCTAATTATGCAATTTTTCCATGAGCTTGTTGAAAAGTAATTTACACTGCAAAAAGGAGGAGGGATTTGCAGTTTGAAGGTAGATTGTGAAGAGAGCTCCAATGTCAGGGACTGTTTCTATGAGACCAAGAAATTGAAAAAAGAAATCGGGGTTCTTGTTGAATTGTTTTGAAGAAGAAATCAGAGATGAAAAAAGAGAATTTGATAAATCTTCTTTCTAATGCAATATCAATCTCAAGTCTGTGCGTTCCAACAAGTACTTTATCAACTCGCAATTCTAATTCAAGAAGCAGTATTCAAGTAGACCTAGAGTGGAATGACCATTTTGCAGCAAGCAGACATTAATCTAGTCAGCTTTTGGAGGGGTAGGTTCTTCTAATTCTATGAGATTTTCTGAAGATAATCCATTAGTTTAAGCAAATTGCATTAATTTGTCAAATAAAATTTGATCTAGTTTAGTGCTTTAAGCTTCCATTTGTTTCTTTTATTATTGCAGTCTGATCTAAACAAGACTGAACCTTTTAAGATCTACTGCTTCCTATGGAATAGAGATAACTTTTTCTTCATGTTAAACCACTTCCTCTTGCAATGGGCGATTATTTTTCTTTTCTTATCTTTCACTTATTCTTGATGTATCTTCAAAATTTACAAGTTGATCCTCGTTTTCACAAAGGATTAACTTTTATTCTTCTTTGATTGGTTCAGGCCCTTTTTTGACAGTTATTTTCTCCAACTCCAGTTTCTCTTGCAAGTAATCTCTTTGTAACCCTACATTACAATATTGTGTTTTAATAACAAAATACCTGACATAAATATCTTAAATTCTATTATAATTTTACGTTCGACATCTATTTTTTCTTCTTCGCTCACAGCAGAACCATTATTCGGTGTGATGCGCTGAGGATTTATAATCCCTTTTGTAGAACTTTTGCAACAATTACCCATTTTCTCTTGAGTTAATAGGGTGAAAATCTTTTTTCAGAAATGATTCGTTGGGTTTGTTAGCAAAATATTATTTCCGCAACGTTTTAATATCGCCTATTTCGAGAAGATCAAATGATTTTAACCTACTAATCTTCCCAGCCTCTGAATCTTAACAGATCAAGAAAAACAAAAAAATAAGAAAGCTTTTAATTATTGAGAAAATTGATCTTTTTTTTAATTTTTTTCATAAAAATAAAAGCAAATTCTGACAGCGCGTTTCTACTTAATATCCAAACATAGAAAAATTATCTTTTTTCCTAAGACTTTTCTATATTCAAATAAAAATTAAACTATTAGATTTGAACAGGTTTTTTTTCTTTTTTGTAAGTAAGAGAAAGAATGAATAGAAGTGATAATTTATTAACAAAAATATGCTAATATTTCTTTGAAATACAATTAAAAACACGACAATATTTTTTTCTTTTTAATTCGAAAAAAGGGAAACACATAGAAAATAAAGTAGAACAGTCTAATCACTGAAAAACAAAAACAAGACACTCTTGAAATGAAACTAAGTATCGAAGGGGATCTAGCTCAAATGGTAGAGCGGTCGTTTAGCATACGACAGGCACTGGGATCAATGCCCAGGTTCTCCAATTTTTTTTTCGAAAATAATAGATATTCGAAATTTCAACTTAAGGGCAATTCAAAGTTATCACATATGAAACCAATCCTAAACTAATAAAAAATCACATAAATTTTAGTTTATTAAATAGAAACTATTATCAAACAAATAAAATTTACATAACTGATTACTCAAGTCTAAAATAATCTTAGGGTTAAATAGCAATTACAATCAACAATTAAATTTATAAAGAAACTTAAATATGATGAGTACTGAAGCATTATTTGATTTATCAAGATGCAAAATTTTAGGATTAATATTTTTTTGAGTAAAAATACTTGTTTTTTTATCATTTTTAATTTATTTTTAGAGTGTTTATTAATTTCCAGTAAATTCTCACCCAGTTTTATTCTAAAATAATAAACAGTGAGATAATTTAATCTAAGTATCGAAGGGGATCTAGCTCAAATGGTAGAGCGGTCGTTTAGCATACGACAGGCACTGGGATCAATGCCCAGGTTCTCCAATTTTTTTATTTGCCTTTATTATCAATATATGAACAATTATTCAGAAAATAATACCACTCATTTTATCAACTTTTTTTCAAAATGTTCTTTAAAGTATTTATTTCAAACCAAAATAAATGAAAAAAAAAAAGTAGGTCCTACAGGGATTCGAACCCTGGTCAAGGGATTTAAAGTCCCCAGTACTAACCGCTATACTATAGAACCCGAAATCATACTAGATTGTCTTTGAAGAGGGTGATATCATCTTTGTGTAAATTTAAAAATGTTAAAAGTAATTATTCGTATTCTATTTGTTGTTTCTTGTTGTTAGATTATCAAAATTGTTATTAATTTAATTAAAGAATTTCCAAATAATACAATTAAACCAGTTTAATAAAATCATTCAAAAGAGCATCTTAAAATTAAAAAGTATCATAAGGAATATGATCTAATAAGTACAATTTCGAGCAACACGAATTACAATATTTTAAAATACTACAAAAAGATGGAATAAGGAGACAAAAAACTAAACAATATAAACTCTCACATTCTTAAAATAATTGATTTCGTGTTTGGCTGAATAATCAAGTTGATCATATGAATCCTTCTTCTTCCTCATAGTTGTATTCCTAGTTCGTGCTAATCACATGATCGAGTTCAACTTTGTACCTTAAGAAACCACCGATACCTGAGAATCCCTTCACGAATTGGCAACCTTCAGCAGATTTATCAGTAATAAAGTAGAGTTCAGCTCCAAACTCAGAATAATGTTCAGCTAACCACTCAGTGAGATTTTCAACTTCAATTTTTTCAAGTTCATGCTCTCCATCCTTGAAGTGCTTTTGATTGTTGATTTCAGCAGGAGGAATGTAAATGTGAGTGATTTCTAATAGCAAAAAAAAAGTAAAAATAAGCTAAGTTACGATCATTTGGAGATTATCAAAATGAGAAAGTAAAAAGAGCTGTTTAAAGAAATATTGATAAATTTTTTACATTCTGTGACTTTGTTTTTTCTAGTGACACGGAGAGTTGGGAGTTCTTCAAAGCAAAGGAGATTCTCAATGACTCCGTCTAGAAGTAATTGCATGGTTTCTTGGATACCATAGACAACCATTCCCGAGTCAACAGAGATGTTATCGAAGAATTTAGAAATAACATTCTTTTCTTGGACGAACTTCACGTTGGCTAAGGATTCTTGTGCTTGTTCGATAGCTTAGTTGAGTCCATTCTCACCACCATATCCAACATCAACAATTTTGATGATTTTTGTTTGCAAACGAGGATCAAACATTTGCGTTGTGCTCAATTCATTCTTGAATTCACCACTTCCTGCCAAGACTAAACCTTAAACGTTGATCTTATCAGCTGTAATGAAGGTTGTAGTAGCAACCTCACAAACTTTTCTAAGATAGTTGTGTCTTTTCTCAACTCTAAGTCTTCCAAAACGAACGGAAGATTGACCACCTCTACCGTGCTTTTTAGGAAGCTCAACGGAGAATTTATTCAAAATCTTGAGTTTTTTTTCAAAGAAAATTCATTTTATTAATGATTCATGAATGGCACAAAAGGCTTACGGTCTTAGTGTTTCCTTGAAGAGTTGCATAGAGTGCACCTTGTCCATCCATGACGATAAATCCGAATGGGGATTCAGTTTCGAGTAGTGATCCAAGTTCGTCGACATGGAATTTACTGTCACAGAAGTAGAGTGATGTATTGATTGGCTTGTATGGTTCGAAATCGATTAGTAATTTGACTTCCTTGCCCTCATCATTTAAGACTTTACCGCAGTAAAGAATCAAACCATTGTTTGGTGTTCTGGTGTATAATTTCAATCCTAAAAATCAAATTAAATAAGAAAACAAAATTATAAAAAGTTCTTTCTTTGCATTTAATGGTTATTTGAATATTACTTTGTAGCGCAGAAGTCATGGCATCTTACACTGATTGACGATTAGTTCTGTCTTTAATATTAGTAGCTTTTCCGTATTCTTCATTGAGTAGTTTAGTAGCATCGGAAATCTGTTTCTTGGGTGGCATAATAAGAGATACCATTGAAGTTCCTGATCTATTAGCAACAAAAACAAAAATTAATAAAATTTCCCCTTTAGAAAGCTATGTTGCTAAAAGATTTAAAAATGTAGATGCAACATTATCTCGCATAATCTTGAGATTATTTTTTAAATCAATGGTGCCAAAGGGAATATCTCTGTTCTCTTCACTTGCACAAACCCTTTATTTATTCTTACCCCCTAGTGAATCTGAGTTTAGTCATGAGCTTCTTGATCTTGAAGTGCTCGATGTTTCTCTGACGTTGATCCTTCTCTTCCATGATTGCGCTATCTATCTCTCCTAAGAAATTTGTTTTTTGTTTTGTGTTCTTTTGTATGATTTTTATCTCAAAGTTTTGTACTTTTTTAAAGATATCCCGTTTGATAAATGCAATGCAACTTGCTTTGAATTGATGCAAAAATAATTAAAAAACAACACTTTTTGGTTTTTGTTTCAGGAAATTTAGCCCCATCTAGAAATAATCCGTGAATCTACTTTCTACTTTTTAAATACGCTGTGTTATTTTAAAAGAACTAGTTTCGAGGGGAGAGAGTGGAGGGGCTGAGTAATAATAATTGCTTTTATTTAAAACAAATCAAACAAGGAGTTAAGCATCTTGATTAAGTCATCCAATTAAAAAAAATGTATCTTTGAGAGAAAACACAATAAGTTGATTTTAATTCCTTAACAAACCTTATTAATAGTGATTATGAAAAAATTACATTAGCTTAAAAAGTTGCTTCTTAATAATAGAGAGAGAGAGAGAGAGAGAGAGAGAGAGAGAATTTAGTTTTTTTTCTCAATAATTGAGTTTGCAATTGATTGATAAGCACAATAAACTTATTTATTTTAAAATATCTCAAACCTAGCATTTCACTATTTAGATTAGTTGCTAAAATCGTATCAACAGAATGATTTTGATACCATAGACTTTGATGAATAAAAAAAATTACAAATTATTCCCAAAATCTTCTAATTAAAACCGTGCTTTGATCCTCTGAAAAATAATCCTTCAATGTTTGAGACTCAACAATAAGATTAGGAGTAATAGTAGAAGTATTACTTAGGAATAGATGTTTCAACATAGTCACTAAAGATTCAAGTTATTGATAGCAAGCACAATAAAGTTTATTCAAACAAAGTTACCTACAAGGATATCCTTAATGGAGAGCTAGAAGTGAAGCTTTCTGAAGATAAAACTAACTCAAATTCATCTGTGACTGCAGAATAAAATGTGTACCTATTTCTAACAGCTTTGGAAGCAGCTCTGAAAGATCTTTCAGAGTAATTCAACAAGGAAATCACAGCTCTTGCAGTGTCAGGATAACAGCATGGAAGCGTTTACTATGCAGTTAAAGAGATAAAACTAGAGGATGAAACATAGGATTTAGTAAATTCATTTAAAAACAGTTTTTCAACTAATTTTTGTCCTATTTGGATGGATTCCAGTACATCAAGTCAATGCGAAGAAATTGAAAAACTATGTCCTCAATTAATGTCTTTAACAGGATCTCGTGCTTTTCAACGGTTTACGTTCTCACAGATTCTCAAAAAAGCTTAACTTCAAAAAAATATCTTTGAAAAAACTCAACATATCAGCTTAATCAGCTCATTTATCACCGAAGTATTCTCAGGTAAATTTCTAAGGATAGACATAGGTGATGGATCTGGCATGAATCTCATGAACCTTAGAACAAAGTAGTATGTTCCTGCTCTTTTAGATTATATTCCTTCTTTGAGATAGCTATTAGGCAATTTCTAACCTGTTCTGAGCTGGAAGATTGCAGGGAATGTAGCTGAATATTTTCAAAGAAGATACCCTAACATTTTCAATGACTCAACGAAAGTCATTTATGGTACGGGAGACAATTTGGCTTCTATGGTTGGAATTGGATTACTTAGCAGTGAAGATCTAGCAATTAGCTTTGGTACAAGTGATACACTTTTTGGTTTGATAGATGAAAAGAGCTTAGATGTCACAATTAATTAGAATGTAAGTGTCTTTGCATCACCTTTAGATCCTCAACAGGTATTGAAATAAAGGAATTCATAATTGGGAAGTATGTTAAAACAACACACTCCCTCTCATTTTGTTTATTCTAAACATCAAATATTTTAGTCTGTTTGATTATTTTCTATTTTTATTTGGATCTAGTATGTGGTGTTACTGTGTTAAAAAAACGGAGGACTTTTACGAGAGAGTCTGCTTGCTGAAAGTAACCTCACTTGGTAAGAGTTGGAAGACTTCTATTTCAATTCCTACACGCGTAAAGGATTCTATGGAGTTTTTCTAGCTTTACCTGAGATTGTTCCTTCAATCAATGCAGCTTTAAGGGAGATTCGTTGTGTTTCTTAAAATAGCAATACTATTACTGATTCTTCGATGGAAACACTCTCTCCAGCAGAAAAAGTTATTTTAGCAATTGAATACAAACTGATGTCGTTGAAGCTAAACTACAAAAGAACTGGATGCACAATCAAGAGACTCATTCTCACTGGAGGTGGAGCATCTAACCGTATCATAAGAGATATTGCAGCACATATTTTCGATTGTTCAGTGTATGTTTAATCCTCAGATGACTCAGCGGCGATAGGGAGTGCACTTAGATCTTATCATGGATATTTATGTGAATCTTAGAAGGAGAAAGTAGATTTCTAGGCTGTTTTTAAGGATAGTCCTATTTATGCTTGGAAAGAAACAAATAGACCAAATAATGAGGAATTGATAAGGTATTTTGAAAAGATTCTTCAGCCTTTGGAGACTCTTGAATAATAGCTTCAAAAAGAATATTAATATTGAAGGAAGAAAATGTAAAAAATGTATTTAGGTCAAACTAAAAAGTTTACTCTTGATAATTATCTTGAAAAAAAATATGCAAAAGTTAGAGCATTTCACTGTTTAAAGTTGTTCTAAGCCTTTTGGAGGGGTTTCTATTCCTAATAGCAATCTACAAGAAAATTGAAATAATTCATAAAAATTATCTTAATTAAAAAATCATATTTTTTTGCTTAACCAAACAAAAACAATTCAAACGAAAATAACATAGATAAATTGGGGGGGGGGAAGGAAATGCTTGTTTAAAATTTAGATTTTTCATATAGTAGTGGGGGAAGCATTTTGTAGAAGAGAGAAAGAACACGGCTCGATTGGAGGACCAAAAGCAAAATTAAATAAAAATAATTAAAAGTTTGAGTTTTTAAAAATTAGATAGAGCTACAGAATACGAAGTTTTCAGGAACACTTTAAGACATGGAGAAAAAGAAGTACACAGGGTATATTTTCATTGCCATTCAGAAAAGCTGAAACCTTATTTAAAACCTCTTATTTGAATTAAAACAATAATGGATATGATCTTAAACAGGACAATTGGCGATTGCTCAAATGATCAATTATAGATGCTACAATCATTCAGATAATTTGCAGAGATTAAAGGATGCTCAGAATAAGAATTCGATGATCATTACCTTCTCAGATTCCTGCGTGCAAGGAATTTCTCTTTTGAAAAAACTACAAAGATGTTCTCAGACTTTATTGATTGGAGAGTCAAAAATGGAGTCCAAGATATCATGGTAGACTCTATTTTTATCTCTTTAATGTTATTAATAGCATTTTATCCTTTAAATGGCTTGCTTAAAATGTGTTTTTGGCTTTTAGAAATTTCATTTTACTGAATTGAATGATGTAAGGATCCACTACCCGCATGGCTACCACAAAACAGATAAAATCGTAAGCAGAATAATATATTTTAGTGATACTTTTAAACCTAAAAAAGTAATAATAATTGAATATTAAAAGGGACGTCCAGTTTACTATGAGAGAATAGGAATCCTTAAGCTTACACAGCTATTTTAGGTTACAAGTGAAGAGCGTCTCATTAAATATTACATTCAATCATATGAGTTATTGCTGAATGTAATTTTTCCAGCTTGCTCTAAAGTCATGGGAAAGCGAGTAGATCAGACTGTTACAATTCTTGATCTCAAAGGAATTCCTATGAAAATGCTCTCCAAACAAGTCTATAACTTCATTCAATTAGCTTCGAAAGTTGCTTAAGAGAACTACCCTGAGATTCTTGGTAAAATGTTTATTGTTAATGCACCTATGCTCTTCTCTGGAGTCTGGGCTGTGATTAAACCTTGGATTGATGAGAAGACAAGGAATAAAATCACCATTATTGGGTCTGGATACAAAGAAAAACTTCTTGAATTGGTAATTCAAAAAACAATAAAAAATACTTTTTTGTTTTAACTTTTTGAAAATAACTTGAACATTTTTTTATCTGAGTAGATCAATATCGAGAATATCCCTTAATTCTTAGGTGGCACAAGTGATTCAGATATCTCTTAGAATATTGGACCATGGAATCCATCAGGCGAAACTCCGTAGATTATTATATTTAAAAATGAAGATTGATTTAATTTTTTTTCTAAACGATTTTTAATGTCAAATCGAATAGTTTATTCCCTTGCGAGCAACGACCCAAAAGCTAATAAGAGTCTGTTGAAAAATAGCCCGAAGAGAAATAAAATGAAGAGGAAGAAGAGGAAGAAAAACAAGAGAAAGAAGCAATGGATTTTATGGCTTTGAGAAATGCTCTTGCAGGAAAACTCAGTGGCCCATTCAGTAAAGCACCTCATAATCCTGAGAAATATGAAATGACTACTCAAGGGGCTAAGTTTTAAGTGAGTGATACCCCGCTGAATACTCAAGTTGAAGAAGATAATAATTGAAGAAATATGGCTATGTTGAGGCATCCAAATAAGAATTAAGAGCATAGGTGTGGTCTTGAAAATGTCTCTTGAAGAGGAGAATTATTCTATCTTACTGGAGTGATCAATCTTTATTTCTTCATTCATTTTTTACATTATCAGTATTTTCAAATTTAAGTTGAGTTGTAAAGCACCCCGAACTATATTTAGTTCTTCTCAACTTCAGCCTTCGAATATTTTATTCTTTGAATGTATCCTTTAAAACAATTTTATTTGGAGCTTTCATGCATTTACAAACACTCATAATATCTTTAAAATATGTTTTGGTTTATTATTTTGATCGCATAACAACTGTATTTTGAATTTGTAAATTGTATTCTAGTTTGTTTATTTGTTACGCAAATAAAAAACTACATTATTACTTAAAAGAATCAAAAAATACACTTTTCAATCAGAGATACTTCAAAAACTCCCAAAAAACTTAAGTTAAATAAGTGTAAGTTTTATTTATTATGAAGATTTCAAGAGATTTTACTGAAAATATAATTGAAAACACTCCAACTTTCAATTGATTTACTACATCTCGATATAGTACAATTAAATGAAAATAAGTACAACGATCTATCTCCCAGCTATTTGAATGGATTGTCATAGAACTAACTAATAAATAAGAATACGAATAAGGAGAATAGTAATAATTTAGTGGTTATTTTAGTTTAAAGAAGAAAAAAAGAGAGGCAAGTTTCGCCTAGTCTGCAAAATTGAACTGATATTCAAAGAGGGCTCATATGTAGGTAAACTACCTCTCTTTGAGCCTGAAAGAAGGAAGATTCTAGAGCAATACTCACAGGTTTGAGATTAAACTTGTATTAACATGGACTTGGCTGGCAACTTTGTTTTTACAAGTAGGATCATTTAAATGCTTAGGGAATAAAGGAGACACATAAAACTTTTAAAACTAACTTCTTGAAAACGAAAACTAACAGAATAGAACCCTCTCAGGTACGTCATTCATATTTCTTGAAGTCCTTCATTTTCCAGTGACAGAACAATCGTGTGTTGAGTACGATGAGAATCAAATGGTCGCTTTAAGCAGTGATTTCCGACAGAATCCTTTCTTCGAGAGATGGATGGTCTATTCTGCAATCAAAACAGTTATCGGCAGCGATGCGCAGGTATCATTTAAGTGCGTCGAGACTATTGACAAAGATGATAGCGATGATCTTAACCATCTTTATGCAGGCAAATTTGGTAGCAATTCTGTGTATTATCTAGAAAGCAGCTAGTATTGGATGAGCATTCCAACAATGCACTTTGAGAATATCTACATGATGAAAGCAGATTTAATAAGAATAGCTTCATAGAATATATTTAAGTACTTGAACTATTTATTCTATCTCGCAATATTCCTGACTCCCGCAGCGACAGGGCTGATTCTACTTCTCATGAAAGATTTAAAAAGTTTCTATGACTATCAGGGAGTAGTGTTCAGCGTGTTTAGATATTTAAATCGGCAAGGTGATTAGCAGATGTTCCTGTGGATGAACAAGATTCTTGCATTTATTGTGGCTATTTTCTTCTTCTTTCATTATGCGATATTGCTGAGTGAGATGACTGCTCTTAGAACAATTTCCTTGTCAACTTCTTCTCAATACAATAGAGACTCGTATCGAGCAATCTAGACATCACAAATTGATATACTTAACCAAGGGAGTAGCTATTATTTTCTATACGCAGACACTTTTCAATTTCATTTCTTGAAGCAGAACTACATTATCAGCAACGAATTGCAAGATTCATCGATAAATCACTACAATCTGCTTCTTAGCAAGACTTTTTTCACTGAAGCGCAATATCAAGCGATTCTACTCCATATGCTTGAGCTCTCATCGGAACATTCCACGCTACTATCCACCAGCTTCGAAACAAATTCCAATGTGCACAGTACAGATGTCTTCTATAATTGGCTTCTCCTTGCTGCTGCGTTGTTGCTTGCTGTCGTCTTTTATCTCATATAAAGTCGATTCTCCTCCATAAACTAATATACTGAAATAAAAAGTTTCCGTGAAGGTCGAAACAGATTAATTGCAAACATTTTTCATATTGATTTTAAGCAATAAATTGAACGTTTCATTACGATCGTTTATGCATCGAGCTAGCTTTAGAACTTTAAGTAGATTCTAATATCGAAAAAAATGATTCTAATAGGCAAATAAGTATTTAGAATTATTGAAAAAAAGAGGAAGAAACTACAAAAACATCGACGAAAACAGAAATTCAACACACTTTATAATACTAATCTTGTTAAAAGTAAATAAAATCTCTATTAAGTAATCAAGGGCTTCATAGACCTCGATCGGAAAGGGAAAATAGCATAAACTCCACGATTGAATATCTATCGAAGAAAAGGGATTTCCCCCCTTTAGCCATAATAATCGATTGCTGAAAACTCCTTGCAAGCTAAAGGACCACAAAGACAACAAAAATTAAACTTAATCAGCAGTAATCTTCGAAGAGTTGAAGAAACTTCTGAAGTAATCTCTCCTGAAGCATTCAAAAGAAGACGCAAGGGAAGCCATGAAGAATTTAACATTTTCCAATCAAATAAGCTAGCTCGCAAAATGAGCTAATTGTATCCTTCTTTTTAAGTAAACAGGAACAGAAACATCGACATTAGCAGCTAATCGCATTCTCAGTAGATATCTCCAGCTCATAAACATTCTTCGAATCACTATTCCTTACCATAAACATAAGAGATCTTGCAATCGTAAGAGCTTGAAGAACCCTTCAAAAGTGTTCAATACATTAAGAAAAAGCACACTAATTTCATAGAAGAAGATTCTTCGCAAATCGTGAATAAAAAACGAGGAGTTTCTTCACCTGGCAGGATAAGTAAACAAACCATATCTCCTCTTTAGTCTGACAATAATTTCGGTGATGATATTGATGAAGGCCCTCTTGAAACAGTGATCCGTTGCAATCCTGCAACAAATAGGAACATCCACTAATTTTAGGAACAAATAATCCATCCAAATTCAATTAATTGCTTGATTAATAGCAACTAAGTTAACACCCAAAATATGAATGGCTTAAACTTCTAAAGCATCAAAGATTAGGAATTCATTAATTCTGGTTCTTATTAGTTATAATTGAATGTGGATAACGATGATAACGATAATGAACTAAATCGAAATGAGAATTATTTTGTCACTCCCGTTTCTGGATAAGTTTCAACGTTTCCATTTGGGCAGGAATCAACACCAGAAAAAAAAGATGGAATAAACTCATATGATGATAATCCTCAGCTAGGGAAACATATTAGACAGCTAACTACGATAGATTCAGAAATTACAGAGTTATTGAGATTCCCAGAATAACACCTCAAAGTATCCTTCAAAGAGTGAATTTATTAGGAGATTCAAAATAGTTTGTTTTCCAACAAAGTAAGAGTAAAATGAAAATTCTTTTTGTTTTTGTTCTAACCTCACACATATCAATTTGTATCTTATTTTTGTTACTTATCATATATTTTCATTTATTCAATTATTGTTGTTAATCTCAATTGACAATGATAACACTTTTTAATTAATGCGTTATTCTTAGATTATTTATTTTTTTGGTTTGGATTGGATTGGGGAAAAATAAATATCAAATAATTTATTAATTTGAGTAGTTCTCAATTATTGCAAAAATAATAAGTGCGAAAACAAATTTATATTAATTCAAAAAACCCTATGTTATGATGAATGAACGTAATTGCGAAAAATCTAAATACTCCCTGGGTAAGATTTTGAATTTCAATCAAAATAATAAATAATTCTTAAATTTCATTTATAAAGGGGCTCTCTGAGGGCTGAGCTGAATTGAACTCAGAGAAGAAAGGAAGAAAGGAAGAACTGCACTTTTTGAATTTCTGGAAGTGTTATTGAATTCGGTAGTTTGCATTTATTATTTCTCAAAGGT
>Ga0302271_10000975_pt1 | contig 28081 bp, 11 predicted proteins | sample III_Bog_N1_1_FD_198767 | JGI IMG/M metagenome (GOLD analysis project Ga0302271, IMG submission 198767) | Peat permafrost microbial communities from Stordalen Mire near Abisko, Sweden - III_Bog_N1_1 | ecosystem: Environmental > Terrestrial > Soil > Wetlands > Peat | place: Sweden: Abisko... | reverse complement strand
TTCTTTATTGACTTTCACACTCCATTGCCTACTGAGTTCGAATTTCTAAGCAGTGTGGTGGAAGTCTGAAGTGTGGATGATCGTCCCGGTAAGCAAGTTAATTTCCTTCTCCTCTGTAAATAAATTAGGTTAGTTTATTTACCAAACTTAATAATTTATGAGGAATATATAACAATATTCTCCCCAATTAAGAAAACACTTCAAGTTATTAAATTATTTCCGTTTTTAGATATTGTATTGCCACTATTTTTTGTAAATTATGTTAAATCCTAATTATTCTTTTTGAGAAGAAATTCTGCAAATAAATGAATAAAAATCTACCAAACCCTCTTTCTACTCGTCTCCTTCTTAGCCTCCCTATCAGGCTTTCTAACTTATTTACCTAGTTGCTCATGTGTTTTGTGAGCTGAATTTTTGAGGAATTCATTCTCAAAATCCTTAAGATACTCGAAATGCTTGCTCATATCTGTCGCTAAGATATTATTTATCACATATTTCCTGATCGTCTTGACAGTTTGAATTGTCAGATTCTTAAAAATATTCGAGCTGCTTTGTCTCAGAACTTCAAATGTCTTGGCGATATGATGCTACTCCAACACACTTTAGTCATGGTAACGAATCCCTAATTTCGACATTGTGTTGACTTCAAATGCATTAGTTCTTGCTCTATGCGATACATCATGGCAAAGACCACTGAACACAAGACTAAACTCTTGTAGTTTGTTCAAATACTTGTTTGCACTATTTCAAAAAAGTAATCTTAAGTAGCTGCATTGAAATAAAAGTTGTTTCATTTAATTTTTCCAGCCTTATATTTTAGTTACTCAGTATGGCATCCAATCATAAAGCAGGCATGAGCGACCATGATTGCATGGTCAAAGTTGTGAAATGGGTTATTTCGTTTATTATACTTTCCTCTAATCCGATTAACGAAAGTAAGGAATTCTTCTATTGGGATCATGAATTCACTGAAATAATTCCTTGTCTCCATAATCGTCCAGACGACTTTAATCTTGGTAGATTCATCATATTTCCAGACATCAAAGGAGAAATGCTGAAGTTCTTATTCGATATTGGCATCCATTCTGCATTCCTCTGGTTTAATTTATCCTTCTTATTTTTCCGAATTAACTTTATTGACCTGAAACAATCGATTCAAGTAGCTTGATTGATTGGTATCTTTATCCTCGCTTGTACTATTCTTATCACAACCAAAAGTGGTTTTATTCCCCAAAAAGTGAATCCAACAAACTAAATGCAGAGAAAATATGAAAATATTCAAATAAACGTATATCCTCTTACATATCTACAATGCACCTGATATCCCTCTTTTTCATCAGAAATCTCGGTGAATTAGATTTTTAAAAGAATAAAATCTTTTATTCGTCATTCACTTTACGCTACTCAACTTGAGACAGAAACTCTACGACTGTTGAATTCTTCGCTTCAGTATCTTGCAAGATTATCTTATTGAAACAATCAAGATAATTGATTAGTAATACAACTAAACAACCATCAAGAAATCGATTTTTGATTTTCCTTACATTCTTTGATTCACTTGCTGTGAAAAAGGCAAGTTTATTTTTAATTATGACATTATTGTTCATCCGTTGGCTAGATTGGAAAAGTGGAGATTAGAATAACTTTTCATGATCTAAAATACTATTATTGTCTTCGTCTTTTTACTGTGCATCATAGGGTTCATAATCCTCCTCATCTTTTAAATTGAGTTTGATAATTTTAATTTTGCCTTTCACTCCTGGCTAGGCTATAATCTAAAATTCCAGACTGTTATTATTGTCAGAAATAGCATCCTCATCGGATATCTCATTTTTCTGAATGAAAAAGGAATCTTAAATTAGACATTCCTTGATGGCTTGGAGGATAGATTCATTCTCCTTGAAGATAGTCTAAAATGGTGGATTCATAATTGCATCTGAGATATTCATTTTACTTTTTTTTCTGTGAAAAGAAAAGAAAAATAAATGAATAAAAGTACACTATCTTTCAAAAATAGATCACTTTATCTTCTTAGACGGTAGACGATTGAGAAACGTTAATATTCCAGCTTTGTTGAATTCAAAGTAGAGCACTTGGGTATAGCTCAGGGACATTTTCCACTCACTGAATTAAATTAGTAATTTATTTATCAAGTGATTGTGCTTCTGGAACACTTGTTTTATTACCTTTTAGAAAATAAATAAAATTAGATGATTTATTTTAACATTTTTACTAAAATATGAATCTCTTTATCGAACAAAATAAAGTTAAAATGTTGTTATTAAAAATTATTACACTCTCGTATTGCTTTAAGTCGTTGAAGCGTTGGAGATCACACTTTCCAACATAAGTGTAGAACTTAAATTCAGTGTTGAAAATGGATAAATTGTGCTGAATGGTATCTGAGGAATTTACGGACTCAGTATCATTATCTTCCTCATCAAATTCCTATTTTCATTGCAAAGGTTACTCAATTAAATAAGGCACTTAATTCATAAAAAACTGGACTTGTATGTTCATTACTTTATTTTCAAGAAGAAATAGTTTCTCTTCAAATATTTCATAAAATGAATCTTGAAATTTGCTTATTAGAAAGTACTTCTGTAGCCTAAGATAATCTTCCACTATTAAAAAGAGCTTCATGATGAACTTATTTCTAACAATAAATAAAGTCAGCAAAAAATGCAACGTGAGTTACAATTTTCAAATTTAATTTTTAAACTAGTCTAAAAGATTGCATTGTTATCATCATTACTTATCTTCAATTTTATCATTGAGCAGCTAGATTATTAAATCTGAGATTTCACTGAAGATCATGAGAAATTTCTATCCATTCACGCTTCTTTGTTGGAAAATATACAAGAAAAATTATTTAAAGATTTAAGGATTCATTTTTGTCCTTTTTTAAACTAAATCGATCAATTTATTGTAACAAAGTTACTTGAAAAGTAAATCGCGTTCTTTTTGAGAATCATCTTTATCAAGCAGAAAGTAAACCAAGAATATTGTGGAGTCTCTGACCTTTTTCATAAAATAAACAGAAGAGGGAATCTCACCAAGAAGAAACTCATGGATCAATTCTCTTTCTTAAGTCCCTAGTAAGTAGAGTCGATCTTGCTCAAATATCCCGAGATTCTTTCTATCATGAACGTCTTCGCGGATGTCCTTTTGAGTTTAGAGAAAAATAATATTATTTCAAATCTCAACAAGAAAAAGCATCTACTCCACTGGCGATCGTAATAGAATGAGACTGAAATAGAGAAACGCTTGAGTGATCTATCTTGGTAACCTCGAAATCATTGATTTTGAACATGAGTTTGAGAATATTCTTGAGAAAACTCACAATTGAGAATAAATTGAATTCTTAAATGCACGGCTAAATCATGGATCTTCCTAGATCGAGAGCGACTTTTTTAAAGTCTTTGTATTGCTGGATAACTTCGGAACAAATAAGTTCCTGCATCTCTTCGATTTTCTATCTATTTTATAATAAAAAAATGAATAGAAAAATGATTATCTGAGGGGCATGAAAATGAAATTGTATTTAGAAAAGAAAGATTTAATAAAGGATGATAGAGCATAAGTAAAAATGGCAAATAGGAAAAAAAATGTAAAATATTTTTTTAAAATTAAGTTTGTCATCATGTATGTGTCCCAAAACATCTATTTTTCTTAATCTAAAAACAACAATTCCTAAATCAATTTGTGAGTATTTCCAGCTCTTCTAATTGCTTTTTCTCATCTCATGTCTTAAAACATTCGAATTAGCGAAATCAAATTTGAATTGCGGAAATACAGTTTATCACGTAAAAAAAGTTCAAATTTTAAACCCAAATTTCATCTTTCCTTCGTTAAAAAGTGCGCTTCCAGTTAATTAATATTCAGGAAAAATTTGTTTGAGATAACTGCAGCTTATTTCTTTTTTAATTTGCTTCGTCGAGCAATAATTTTATATTAATATGATACTTACTTGTCAGGAGCGAAGAACGAAAGAAGCAAAACCAATGGAACAGATGGAGGTGTGGATGGTTCCTTAATCTTAATCTTATTCCAGTGTATTGTACTTTGGCTTGGAATTCGTGCTGCAGTAGGTGTGTATTCCTCTGCAACATTGAATTCTTTGAAGAATGTACCAAATTAACGATTTTTTGGATCAGGATGTGAATTCTCATGGAGTTTGAAATGAAGCTAAGGCTATTGACTAATGCTATGCTAAAGAACAATCGGTGGTGGTGTTACTTTAGCAGCTGGACTGGCATATCTTTCAAATTTTTTGACTCTTTTTTGAATGCTAGGATCGAGTGGTTTAATTTCTGAGAAAAGTGATTTAGTATTATCATCCTATGAAGAGCGGCCTTTACTATGAGTTGCTTGCTCAAGATTGGAGAGATAGTTCTTAAATTTAAATAGAAACTTAATATCGTTGAAATTCTCTTGTTTTTCTTAAATGTAATCCTGCTGAATAGCTGCAAACTCTGGATTACTCTTAGCTATCGAATCCATTAGCACCATTTCTTCCTCGAAAGAAATCTTCTGTTGCTCTCGAATTTCTTAAATAAACTCAGAAATACTTGAGGACTTCTCCGTTTTAGCAGGAGCCCTATCAAACCAACCCATTCGCTTCATCGCAGCAAGGGAATACTCACTTTTTTGTTTCTTATCAGTTTCCTCACTCGCCTATTCAAGATTTTACACCCAAACTATTATGATTAATTCCTTTTTTTTCTATTTTTTTCTTGCGCATTTCCTTCTTTCCCACAGAACTGATTTACCTTTTTTTATCGAAAAAAGATAACCTCAAACTGCCTTCTTTACTTAATTATTTTTTTTTGATTTTTTGTATTTTCTTGCTAGTTTCTCTCTCGCTCTTTCGAGTGTATTAAAATACTACCGTTTCTTCTTCCTTTCCTCTGAAAATAAGAGAATCGCTTCGACTACTGTAAGTGAGATATTATAAATAATTCCTGTATTTTTGTTCATTTTCTTTATGAATCTTGTTCTTTCAAGTTTTCTTTTTTTGAATACTATCTAATGGTGGGTGTGGATATTCATTTTTTTCTTGATTATGCATTCTCTTTCTTCTATTTTCTAATCTGTATATTTTCTGAACATAAACCATTTAAATTAGTCAATATTTATCTAAACCTATTTATCTCATTCCTCAAATCCACTATTTTCTAATAAATCAAAAAAATCTATGGTTTTTTTTCAAATTCTCCCTTGAAATTAAAACTCTTGAAAAGTTTCAAATTTGTTATTTGTTACAATATGCACCTTGCAATTAAACATAAACTGCTTTTGGTAATAACTCGAATTTAATGTTTTGTTCCACTCCATCAGAGAATTATCTTAATTGGTATTGAAATGAGTGTGTGAAATAGAGATAAAAATATTTTTAAAGAAATATTGTAAGCAATAAATCGTCTTTTTAGGTATTTTAAGACTAATAATCATTGTTCTTATTGTCATAATTGTTTCTTAGTTTTCTTAGCAAAAAGCTAAAAATAATCCACTCATAGACTATCTAGATAATTATTTTCAATCATAGAATACTCTTGATTGAATTCTTTGGTGAAAGAGAAACAAGTTGAGAATCTCTAAAAATAACATAAATTTAAAGCAATTAAGCAATGGTGATGCATTTTTGTAACTTCAGTTGAATGAATATTTGAAGTTAGCGAAGTATTCAAGATACAACCCCCAAATAAAATCCACATAATTTCTTTTCTCTTTAAAAAGAAACTCATTATGTTACTTTTTTTTTAAAAATAATCTTTTTGAAAGAACAACAATTACCCTATTGATTTCATTAATTAATTAACCCTCAAATTGTGCAAATTGATTTGAAGAATCAAATGATTTAAATAGATAAATATCAATAAACATGTATTGACGCCATTTTACATATGCAATAAAGTAGTAAACGCATTAAAAATAACGGAGATCCTCAAGAGAGACCAGCAGCTCTTTCGAACTTTCTTCCTTCTGATCTAATGTAAGGAGCGGAGTGGGATCCTTTTTGACCAGGAGCCAAACCCCAATGTCTGTAAGCTTCTCTGCTCTTGGGAGCTCTGAGGAGAAGGCAGTTAGTACCTAAAGAAAAGAACAAAAGAAGATTAAATATAAAAGATTTGCCATTATTTAGATAATTATTCTGCTTCTTTTGTTATGATTTGCTGTTCTTTGCATTTAAACATATTTCTTACCAGTAGGTGCCTTGAGGGCAAGTTGATCGAAGGTGAGGATTTGTCCACCAGCGGCGAGGATTCTCTTTCTAGCAGTTTCAGTGACTTTAAGAGCACACACGGTGAGCTTGGGGACAACAAGGAGTCTCTCGTCGTTGGTGATGGTTGAAGTAGAGACGACGACTTGTCCTCTGGCTGCTTCAGGGACATTCTTGACAATTCTGCTGAGGGAGAGAGGGAATTTATTGAGTCTAGAAGAAGAAAGTCTCTTGAGGACGTTCTAATTGAATTAAGAGCCGGTTCTTCTAGCGAGGAACTTGTAGAGCTGTTTATAAATAACACCAAAAACATTTTTAAAACTCAATTCATATGCATTTTGAGTATTTCGCTGGGGTAATTTTCATTTTTTTCTTCATTTCCTTCCTTTATTTGCTTTTTCTTTTGTTAGTAATTGAGGATATTTTTCAAAAACAATTCCTCAGAAACATCCTCATTCCTTCTTTGGAGTTCACTGATTATATCATTATCCTCCTCAGCTATTCAAATGAGGCAACATGTTCTGCTATTTTTCCAATTTGAACTTTCCATTTGTAGTGATTTCAATTAATTGTGGCTTGAAAAGATGAAATCAATTATCAATTAAATCTGCTGACCTTAATCAAGAGTCTTTGATAGACGTTGGTGGTCTTGGTCTGTCTAATATCAGATCTTCTGATGACTCTTCCTTATCTGAACAAATCGATAGCCTGTTTGTTTTTAAAATCTCATGAAAATAACGTCGGCAGAAAACATATTTCAATGTCGATTAAGAGTCTTAATAAGTCTCTCTCCTTTCAGACTAAAACAAGGATTGAATAACTTAAATCGTTTTTTGTTACCATTTTTGCTTTATGATGTGTATCTAATTTCTGTGTTTTTCCTTTATTTCGTTTTACTTTAATTTAATCCTAACAAAACCTCCCAAGAAAGGAAGAACATTTTTGATTTCATAAATTCCGCCTCACAGTTTTTTGCCCTCTTTTTATTGAGCAAGGAGAGCAGATAATCACAAAAATCTCATAAAACAAACTAGATCATTCATTGCGAGTAAGAGATAAGCATTTCAATGGGGAAAAAAGCAAACAAATGTATTTATTCTCTTATCCAATTCCAAGAAAAATTCATTCTGTGATTTACGATAATTCCTCCTTTGTTCAGCTTAAATAAAATACAAGACCATTATTATTGATCTATTAATTTGGTGAAATAGCAATAAATTATAAAAATTAAACAAATTTTTAAAAGAAAGCTTCTTTATATCCATTGCTGTGTTTTTGCTAATAGGAAAAGAAACTATTTAACTAATAGGGCGGAAGATAAAATTGAGTTGATTACAAAGTAAGAGAAAGAAATTAAGGAATATTTGATATCAATTCTTTTAGAAGAAGGAGTAATCTCTAGAATGTTGCAGTTGGGGAAGGGGGGGCAGAAGCTTATTTATGAAGCAAAAAATAAAAGTGATTCTCTTATTTTCTCAACAAAATCTTTGACATGGTTTATGATTTAGCTGGAAATCTCAATAATTTTGAAATCTCTTCCCAAAGATTATTTTTTTTCCTTCAAACAAAACAATTCATTGATAATAATTTGACAATCAAACCAATCAGTATTTCTGAAAATGAGTGCACCCTCTGATACAATTGCAAGCGAAACCAAAAACTGCAGCTTTAGCCGTCAGTCCATAGAGAAGTTTTTAACCTTGATGGCTACCTAATAAATAGAATATTCTGACATCAGCTACAAAGCAAACGGGCCTTTCGCGCTAGTTCTCAGAGCTAAAAAGAATGGGATTGCAGAGGTAGCTCTGAAAGTACTTGAATGCACTAATCACACAGAAGGTTAGATTTAATCAATGGAGAGAGAGTATGCCATACGGAAACAACTACCTTCTAGCGATTACTTTATGACTATTTAGAATTAATTCTTCCTCACAGAAATGGATGAAAGTGCTGAATAGGGTTAAAGTGAAAATTCAAATACTGTTCTGAAGGTCTATTTTGTGTAACAAACGGAGATGTGTCAAGAAAGCTTACACGATATCATGTAGCATTATTCAGAGAAAACTAAGGAACCTCCTACTGAAGAGTTTAAGGAATTGTTAGCGATTCAAATGCTTGATGCTGTGAACCTGCTGCATCAGAGGCAAACAGCCCACGGAAATATCACAGCACATCGCTTCCTAGTCTCATCGAGCTAAGACTATCCTGTCCTCTTGAAACTGTGCAATCTTCGGTTTACCTCTCCTGTTAACCTCAGAAACCTAGCGAATTCGGTATCTGGAAATGAATCTCTGAACTGCATGCCTCTTATTACTGAGATCCAAAGAGACTGCCTTGAATAAGATCTTGTTTCTTTGGGGAAAATCCTCCTTCAATTGAGTAATATTGCCACTAATGTTGATTACTCGACAATCCCTAATTCCTACCTTGCTTAACCTGAAGTAACAACCATATTCGAAACCCACCAGCTCAATGTGAGTACTTAACTTGAAAAGATAGCATGTTCTTTGTTGAGTAACTCAAGGGAAAATATCTAGAGTGCTCGCTCAATGTTGCTGTTGCTTCTTTAGAAACGAACAAGTGCTTTGAAAATACCCTTATTTTCAGTTGTTTTGAAGAGCCAAGTCGACTCTCTTCGTCTGCCAGTTCCATCTAAAAGGATTACGCTTGATTTTCTCGCTTGGTAAATGAGTAGACAAAGTAAACTTAATAATATATCCAGTTGGTTTAACGACAAGGGAGAAAGGAAAACCGAGCTAACTGTGGATTTACTCAAGAGCGCTTTGAACATTATGCTGGATTGGAAAGAGTTTAGTGGAGAGTATGATGTCATAGGAGTTGGAGTTGGCGGAGTTGTCTTCGGAGTAGAAAACCTCAAGGAAAAAAGGAAATCTGTTCTCAAACTGTCCCTGTGCACCAACAAAGCAGAAATCATCAAAGAAATAGGCCTTATGAGAATCTGCTAGTCTCCTTACATTGTAAAATTGTACGGGTGTAAGTTTTTCAAAGATGCTAATGGCAATGAGTTTGTAGTCTATGAAATGGAGAGATGTAAGTACTCGCTAATCTATCACCTCGAATTGCAGAGAATGTATGGAGAATACTCAGATGAAGAAAAAAATATTTTGACCCTTCAAATGATTGATTCAGTTAGTTTCCTTCACGAGAATCGAATACTCCACAGAAACATCAAACTTGACAGTTTTTTAATCACAGAAAATGGATCAGGATAAGCAGTTGTTAAGTTAAGCAATTTCAGTCATGCTGTTCAATTACAGGATAATTTCGAAGAACTGTCAACTTTAGAAAATCAACTGTTTAAACAGGAATATTAATCACCTGTGAATTGTATTTTGCAGAGGCATAACAGAGAATCTCCCTTGTATTTTGCACCAGAGAGATGGGAAAATTCAGATCTTTCTACATACTTGACTGATAGCTTCTCAGTTGGCCTTTGCATCTTTCTCCTTAACAACTAACTTGTCTCTTCAGAGGAACAACTAGCTCGACAGTTGTTTTAAGTTCCTCAAGGATCTATAAATATTTGCTTGAATAATAATCCTTAGAATAGCACAAAAGTGGGTTTTAAAAATATTTCTAAACTGCTCCTTATGTTTTAGCCTCAAAAAAGAATAATTCTTCGAAATTTGGCTGAGAAGTACACTGCATCTTAGGAGGAAAAGAAGGAAATTTCTAAGGATTTAAATGAAAATAATTTTCAATAGAAAAAGATGTTAACAATCGAGGATCTCAAGGCATTAGATGAATTTAAATAAGTCCCCATGCGATTTGCCAGTCTTTACAGTCTTTCTCTTAATTTAAAAAAAATATGGATTGGGGATACTGAGGCATAATCTCTCATAAATCTAATCGGTAATCTCCTCAATCTGTCTAGGCTCTCACTTAATTTTACAAGCAGTCCTATTTTATAGTTTGGAGCTAAATCTCTGTTGTCTCCCCTAGCTAGGCTAGCCAATCTATCGAGTTTGTCCCTCAACCTCTATGGAGATTCAACTAAAAACATAGGAGCGTAATTTCTGCTATCTCCATTAGCGAATCTCCTCAATCTATCAGCCCTAAGGCTAAATCTAGATGAAAATGAAATTGGGGAGATAGGAGTGTAATCTCTGTTATCTCCCTTAAAGAATCTCCTCAATCTATCAAGCCTAACCCTAAGGCTAAATAGCAACAACATTGGAGTTATAGGAGCGTAATCTCTGTTATCTCCCTTAGCGAATCTCCTCAATCTATCAGCCCTAACCCTAAATCTAAATCAAAATCAAATAGGAGAAACAGGAGCGTAGTTTCTACTATCTCCCTTAGCAAATCTCCTCAATCTATCAGCCTTAACGCTAAATCTATGTGAAAATGAAATTGGGGAGATAGGAGCGTAATCTCTGTTATCTCCCTTAGCGAATCTCCTCAATCTATCAAGCCTAACCATAAATCTAGATTAAAACGAAATTGGTGATATAGGAGCGTAATCTCTATTATCTCCCTTAGCGAATCTCCACAATTTATAAGGTCTTACCCTAAATCTAGATTAGAACTAAATTGGAGAAACAGGAGGGTAATGTCTGCTAATTCCAATATAGAATCTCCTCAATCTATAAAACCTAACCCTTAATATAAATCAAAACGAAATTGGAGATTTAGGAGCATAATCTCTGTTATCTCCCTTAGCAAATCTCCTCAATCTATCAAGCCTAACCATAAGGCTAAATAGCAACAACATTGGAGTTATAGGAGCGTAATCTCTGTTATCTCCCTTAGTAAATCTCCTCAATCTATAAAGCCTAACCCTAAATCTTTTAAAAAACGAAATTGGAGATAAAGGAGCGTAATCTCTGTTATCTTCCTTATCGAATCTCCTCAAAGTATCAAGCCTAACCTTAAATCTAGATTAGAACTAAATTGGAGAAACAGGAGCGTAATGTTTGTTTTTTCCAATATAGAATCTCCTCAATCTATCAAGCTTAACCCTTAATATAAATCAAAACGAAATTGGAGATAAAGGAGCGTAATCTCTGTTATCTCCCTTAGCGAAGCTCCTCAATTTATCAGACATAATCATAAGGATAAATAGAAACAAAATTGGAGATTTAGGAGCGTAATCTCTGTTATCTCCTTTAACAAATTTTCTCAATCTATCAAGCTTAACTCTACATCTAACAAGAAATATCATTGGAAAGATAGGAGCGTAATCTCTGTTATCTTCCCTATCGAATCTCCTCAATCTATCAAGCCTAACCTTAAATCTAGATTACAACTAAATTGGAGAAACAGGAGCGTAATGTCTATTAATTCCAATATAGAATCTCCTCAATCTATCAAGCCTAACTCTTAGTATAAATCAAAACTAAATTGGAGATTTAGGAGCGTAATCTCTGTTATCTCCCTTAGCGAAGCTCCTCAATCTATCAGCCCTAACGCTAAATCTAGATTAGAACTAAATTGGAAAGATAGGAGCGTAATCTCTGTTATCTCCCTTAGTGAATCTGCTCAATTTATAAAGCCTATCCCTATGGCTAAATAGCAACAAAATTGAAGATTTAGGAGCGTAATCTCTGTTATCTCCCTTAGTGAATCTGCTCAATTTATAAAGCCTATCCCTATGGCTAAATAGAAACAAAATTGGAAATTTAGGAGCGTAATCTCTGTAAAATCTCTTAGATAATTTCCTTAACCTCTCATAACTGTCCCTAGATTTCAGTTACAATAATATCGGTGACATGGGAGCTTATTCTCTTTTCTATCCTCTCTCCAACTTGATCAGTCTTTCAAGTTTATACATACAACTTGGCGGCAACTTCAAAACTAAACGAACACAACACTTGTTCAAGGATTGTTTCAAAAAATTAAAGTTCTTATAGGCATAAGATTGAATATGTATTTACTACATATTTTTATTATTTAAACATGGTTAGCCAACAGCTCAAATTTAAAGGGTCTGTCTTACGAAAAATCAAAGCAAAATATACTTATCTCTCTCCGCTTGTATCGGGAGTTGATGAGAGTTATCGTTTATCTCTACCTTCTTTAATTTGAGATTTTTACTTTTCAATCTAATTGCTTTGTGAGTGCAGCAGAAATAAAAGAGATTTCGATTGATATAAAAAAATTGATTTTAATACTAAAAAGTAACCTTGTTTTGATGAATCTATGAATGAAATTAGTGAGGAGAGTGAGAGGCAGCCAAAAGAAGGAAAAATATTGTTTATTGTTTTTCTTTATCTTTGTTGATTAGCCAATTTTTCAAGAGATTTCCATTAAAACATTTGAAATCATGCAAATTGGGCTGAGGAAACTAAAATAGTAACATTAAAGATAAAAACAACTAACAGATTTAAATCCTGTTTAGGAACACAAAATTGTTATTAACTCTCCTTTCTTCAGGTAGGATTGTAATTTTGAAGTGGAAACATAAATTTAGAACATAAAATCATCTCAAATCTCTAGGGAAGTTAAACAGTGTCATTTCAGAAGACGGTTCGTTCGTTTCCTCGAATAATGCAGTAGTTATTTCTTGAATGAGTTGCTCATCTTCATCTTCTTGTAGCATCTCCAAGAAAATTCCCTCAAAATGAATTGCAAGATGATGGATAATGTCATTTGGATGGTCTTCATACTTCTTAACAAGCTAGACAATATTGTTGGTATAAAGTAACTTCAAGATTTATCTTAGTCTATCTGAAACACAATCTTCCCCTGAAGTATGCTTGCTCGAGAGGAGTAACGCATTGAGCAGAGAGAGGACAGAAATAAGAGATTCCGTTTCAAACATATTTGGATTATCGAGTTCATTCGTTTATCTGAGAACTTAATTCATGACAGAGAATAAACAGTATTTTCTAGTGAACACTAACTCCTCAAACTACTCATCGTCACAGATGTCAAATTGTTAAATCAGCAATTCAAATACTTCGCAGCGATATTGAAGGTTTTCGTTTTATAACTGCCTCATGATATATGCAATGATCTCATTGAAATAGTAACTCCGGATGGTTTCTGGCAAAGCAGAACTAAGTAAAGCTGACATTACTTTAATGGCTTCTCTCTTAATAAATCTCTCGCTGTTGCATTGCAAACATAGGATAAATGCAGTAGAAATGTATTAACTCAAACCTTCCATGAGTCTTTCTAAGGCACTTTAACCACCATTTAAAAACAATAATCGGAGCATTCTCAAACAAGATATTATCATCATTTTATCTTTTGATCCAAATCCTTGAAGTATCACCTCACCGATTCGCATTTAGCATACCAACAGCCATACTTTTTGCTTTGATTTTTGAGAATCTTGGGTTGTCTTTCCAGAGTAGAGCAGTTCTTCAATCGAGGTTGGTATTTCTTATTCTTGATTTTGCTTTGATAAACTCAAGGAGCAGACATCTTATTTTTGTCTAAAAACGAGAGTGGATAAATAGAATTAATGCCTAGCATCATAGTTATTCTTATGCGCTTCTATGAGTGATTTCATCTGTTAGTTAATTTCTAGGAGATTTCTTGAAAGACTCTCAAGTTTTTTCTTAAAAGATGGTACAATCTACAGGCCACTATTAGTCAGTTCCGTTGTAGGGAATTCCATCACAGAAGAACTGCTACTGCTGCTGCTGCTGCTGCTGATAAGTTTTTTAACTCTAAAGATTTCATTGGTAATTTGTTTTTTCTTCTTGAGTAGATTTTCGATTTTATGGCAATATTTTTCCTCTTCTGCTTTGACTTATTCTAGCTATTATTTCTATTTGGTCTCTTCGTGATTATATAAGAACATCTCCAACAGCAGTGGTAATGCCCAAAAGACATATTCAACTACTTTCACATCATTCTTAAACTCTCCCAGGACGATATTCACAAGTCCTGAAATTCGATTGTATTCAAATGAAGGGATGCTGATGATGGTTTCAGTACTATCCTCTCTGGATTCCATTTCTTCGAGCATATCCTTAGAAAAGATGTTTACACACAGACAAACTCTTCGAACCATTCTAAGGTTTCCGCAAATTCTATTTGGAATTTCTGAAATTATCTTCAATAGCAAATTATGATTGTTGTCTAAGCGAAATTACTGTGACCATTCCAAGCTTATTGCAGAGAGACCTCCAATGATAAAAGCAAGGATTTCTACTGCTTCCGTGTCTGCTTGAAATATTCTCAGATACTTACTGAAAACCTAGAGAAGATTCTGATTTTTAAGATCTTAGCAATGCTAAGAATTCCCTCTTGTAACACATCCAACCACTCTCAGCCAACACAACAACTCCTCTCTATCTATTGATTCTTAGGTAGAGCTCTTTTGCAAGTACTGTAATGCATTTAGAAGACATCCGGAGTATAACACAATATCGATTAAATAATTTAAATTTTTCATTGAAGCGTTTACCTAGTCATTTTCATATTAGAAATATTCAAATAATTCAATAGAAGCACTTTAACGTAACCCTCGAGGACATGAATCTTAACGCTAGATAGTCTTGGCTAGGGCTTCAACGTTGTACTCCCTGTCTTTGATGTTTCTGTCGTTTAGTACATTCTGCAAATCTCCTTTCATCTGCATGTCTACTCTGAATTATTCATACAGCAATTATTCTTTGTAGTTAGATTGTTGAGAGCGTTAATGATAATTGCATATTGCTCTGCTCACGAGATCTGCTTTTACAAGATCACAGCCAGGTTATTTTCGAGAAGACAAACTTGCCCAAGGATTATTTTCATTCGCTGCAGAAAACGAAATGAGTTAGCTAGATTTAGATTCATTGTCAATTTCCTCATCGAAATCTATGAAATCCTCTGATTCTTCTTACTCTTCTATTTGACCTTATTGTGGACTCATATTGTCGGACAGTTCATTCCTGTTTTTCTTAAACAGTTCATTTCGTTTGTTTTTTCTAATTTCTACACTAAAATTCTCTCTTTTTTATTACCATTCCTCAAGCAAACCATATCTATCACTATTATTCCTCCTATTACTATTACTTCTGTGATTATACTTGTTGTCAACTATCAACGACATCTTTAATATCTGAAATTATTCTTTTATCTGAATACTTTCAATTAATTTATGTGTGTTTTATTTCGTTTTTGATCAATTAAGTTTTGAAGTCTTTATCAAATATTATCTGTTGCTAAAAGTTCCGAGATGATTTTAAATACAACAAATACAGTTGTTTAGCGAGCTTTAAAGAAGGAAGGGAAGATAATTAAAAAAAATAAATTCATAAAATTCAACATTCAGCGCCTAAAACTAAGCAGAAGAAAATAATAAAATCAAAATTGTTGTAGCTAATGTAAGAATTATTGGAGACAAATATGATTGGTAGAAATTATTTAAAAACCATAATCATGTAAATAATTCTTGCCTTACGCATGCTTTATCTAAGAAACATTATTGTATTACCTTAAAAACAGACCTCATAAAGGTAAATTGGTTTTGAATAGTGATAAAATAATTAAAATAGATAATATTTTATTTGTATTAAAATAACTAATAATAAACATCCTTCAATCTTCTAACAAATCAGATTTTGTTAATTAAATATCAATTATCTATTTTGAATGCAATATTAACTACTGGTCTAAACACATTGGGTGAAATTTCTTCGGCTCCACAAATTTCAGTTTGGAAAGATAATTTATATTCAGTCTTTTGGATTAAATCAACACACTGTACAGGTACTTTTGCTCTGAAAAGTGGAACAAAATCTGCTGAAATGCTCTCAGCATCGAATAAATCCTTTATCCAGCCAGTGAAGAAGTCGACCTTCACCATTTCACCTGAAATCTAGCCATCACCTTTTTCCTTCACAAAAATACCATTCCAGAACTTCACATCCATTTTATCGGGGGTCTTTATTGTTTCGATGAACTTCTTCACAACATACTGCACTTTCTCAAGGTATTCCCCGAATTCGGGACTGAAAGGATAATCAACTTGCAGTTTCTTCACTTTCATTAGCAGTTTCTCATAATCCTCGAGATTCCCCTCAAAGCGAACATTCTAAATTCCACATCCACCACACATCAGCAAAAAAGAAAAGTAGCTCTTCACAGTCGACATCAAGTAGATGTTTGCAGCAGCAGTTTCAACAATTTTCGAAGAAGAGAAATCGTTCTGCATCAGAGAAGCTACATCTCCTTTGACATTCTCACCGATGAGCTTGCCAAATCGCTCAAGGATAATGTCCCAGCGATTGTCTTCCCTTGGGAATCCTTCGAACTCAGGTGTAGTAATATCGATGAATAAAGAAAGAACTTACTTGCCTTAATGGGATACAAAGTATGGTCTGCACATTTCTTTATGAGCCAGCACGAAAGTTGATAGCCTGTCACAGACAGTCAGCCAAATAACATCTGCTGAAATCTAGACATCGCCATGAAACACATAAGCAGCATAGAAGCTATCAAAGAATCCGTTTCGAGACATTGAGTAAGTCGGATTAGTTTTGGAGATCACATTCTACATCTAACTTAAGGCTTTAATAAATATTGTAGAATAAGATTTTCTCAACATTCGTTGTCTCATTTCTAGCCGATCTTTCTCTGGCATAGGCGTATCTTAAATTCTAACACTAATTACCTCCACTGAGCTATTTAGTGAAGTTAAAGTAGAAGTTGTCGAATTAAGGATTTCAACTTTTTTCTCAGTTTCTTGGAGGATTTTGGTCTCTTCATCTTTGTCCTAAGTTGTAAATTCTTCATATTTTGGCTCTTAGTCCTTGGTTTTGAGAGCTTTCTTTGGCTTTTGAAGACGGATTATTTTTTTCTCAAGCAACCCTTTTGTCTTTAAATCAGAACTTCTTGTTTTCATTAGATTCTTGTTATTTTATTATTAAGTTTCAAATATTTTTTAAATATTATTACACATAAATTAGGAAAATATTCCTTAAACTTATCTCTTTCCTTTTTTGACTTATAAAACCTAAGAATTTATAAAACTACCGCTATTATCGAGAACAAAGTAGAAAAATTTAAATCACTTGAGAAGAAAGTATTTTAAAATGAACTTTTTCTCTCTGCTTAGTTAACTTTTAAAACTCCAACAATTAAGAAGTATGATTGCATTGATAATTGGATATGCAAAATAAATTAAATACTTGCACAATTAAGATTTATTAATAAGTTAAAACTATTCTGTTTTATTTACATTTTGTTAAAAAGATAACTGAAAATAGAATACTTAAAATATTTATTGTAAGTGATTTTACTGGCTTTAGAAACAGAGTTTATTTTAGCATCATCAATATGTGATTCAAAAGCTTTTAATGTTCGTCCATTTAAAATAAGGGAATTAAACAATTACTCGTTTTTCAAAAATTAATTCTTATCTCTTGCTTTGTGGAATAGGATTGTTCTTAACAAAAAAAGTGGCAACCAAGGTGGGACTCGAACCCACAACCTTCAGATTAGAAGTCTGCTGCGCTACCATTGCGCCACTCGGCTGGAACAATGATTTCCAATCAAAGCTACTTTTTCAAAGTTAGTTTTAAGCTATTTCATGGAGATTAATATGCTTGAATTATTATTTATCGGAACTAGTCCTGAATATTATCTTGTGTTTATCCTTTTCCACATAATTGTTTGTTAAGAAATTGGTATGTTGATTATTTTATCATAATCGACTGAAATAGCTGTGATTGATGTTTTTTTCTAAGATAAAGATAAAGTTTAATTCCAAAAGTATGATATTATTTATATTGCTGATATTGTAGCTAATAATTTAGAAAGAAATTTCATTTGGGTTAGGCTTTTTTACTCAATCAAAACCAATCCAGTTATGACAGATCTCTTTAAACTAAAAATATAATCTAAATCCTTTTTTAGAATTTAGCCCTAGAAAATAACATTAAAAAATGCATGTTTAATCTTTTGATTGAACAAATTTTTAACAAAAATAAACTAATATCATGAAAATTTAGATTTCTTTCAATGAAATTGATTTTCTAAATCAATATCCATTATTTTTTTGGAATGCGACATTAACTATTGGCCTGAAGACATTCGCAGCTACTTCTTCGATACCACAAATTTCTGTCTGAAAAGATAATTAATATTCGGTCTTTTTGATTAAATCAACACACTGTACAGGTACTTTTGCTCTGAAAGTTGGAATCAAATTTGCTTGAATGCTCTCAGCATTAAAGAAATGTTTCATCCAGCCAGTATACAAATCAACTGTCCCTCTGCCACCTGAGGTCATCCCGTCACCTTTATCCTTCATGAAAATACCGTTCCAGAACTTCACATCCACTTTATCGGGGGTCTTTATTGTTTCGATGAACTTCTTCACAACATACTTCACTTTCCCAAGGTATTCCCCGAATGCGGGACAGAAAGGATAATCAACTTCCAGTTTCTTCACTTTCAGTAGCAGCTTCTCGTAATCCTCGAGATTTCCCTCAAAGTGAACATTCTAAATTCCACATCCACCACACATCAGCAAAAATGAAAAGTAGCTCTTCACAGTCGACATCAAGTAGATATTTGCAGCAGCAGTTTCAACAATTGTTGAAGAAGAAAAATTGTTCTGCATCAGAGAAGCTGCGTCTCCTTTGACATTCTCGCCGATGAGCTTACCAAATCGCTCAAGGATAATATCCCAGCGATTGTCTTCCCTTGGGAATCCTTCGAACTCAGGTGTAGTAACGTCGATGAATAAAGACAGAATTTACTTGCCTTAATGGGATACTAAGTATGGCCTGCACATTTCTTTATTAGCCAGAACGAAAGTTGATAGTCTGTCACAGACAGTCAGCCAAATAACATCTGCCGAAATCTAAACATCGCCGTGAAACACATAAGCAGCATAGAAGCAATCAAAGAATCCGTTTCGAGACATTGAGTGAATCGGATTAGTTTTGGAGATCACATTCTACATCTAACTTAAAGCATTGTAAGTTACTGTTGGATGATTTTTATAGAGCATTTGCTTTCTCATTTCAAGTCGTTCTTTCTCTGGCATGGGTGTATCTTAAATTTTAACACTAATCATCTTAGCTGAGTCGTTTATGGAAGTTTCAGTAGAAGTTGAATGACATATTTCTTCTTTTTTCTCAGATTACTGGATAGTTTTTGAGTCTTCATCTTTGTCCTACGTTGCAATTTCTCCTTAGTCCTTGGTTTTGAGAGCTTTCTTTGACTTTGGAAGAGGGATTATTTTTTTCTCAAGCACCCCTTTTGGTTTTAAATCTTAACTTCTAGTTTTCATATGATACTTCTTTATTATTTTAGATATTTGTCAAATTTTTAATATTTTTTCCACGCAAAGGAGATAGATATTCCAACAATTTATCTCAACTATTTTATTATTCGGACTAATAAAACCTAAGAATATTCAAAAATACCGCCTTTTTCAAGGGTAAAAAAGAGTATTTATTGAATAAAAGAGTAATTAAGATTCTTAAAGAAAAAAACATAAGCTTTTCTATCTTTACAATTCTTTCTTTTATTTATGCTATTATTTTTCTAATACTGCTATTTGGATCTTAAAAAATAAAGGAAATAAATCCAGAATTAAGATTAGTTAACATGTTAAAATTATTCAGTTTTGAATTATTATGTTTGATAAATAACTTAAAATAGATAATTAATATATTTTGTAAGTGATTTTACTGGTTTTAGTACCAGAGTTTGCATTAACATCATCAGCATGTGCTTCAAAAGTTCTAAATGTCCGTCCATTTAAAATAAAGGAATTAAACAATTACTCATTTTTAAAAAATTAATTCTTATCTCTTTCTTTGTGGAATAGGATTGTTCTTAACAAAAAAAGTGGCAACCAAGGTGGGACTCGAACCCACAACCTTCAGATTAGAAGTCTGCTGCGCTACCATTGCGCCACTCGGCTGGAATAATGATTTTCGTTGAAATCTACATTTTCAATTTTTTACTTCAAAATTAGTATGAGTAATATTGATGAAGCCAATCATCCTTTTTATTATTAATTGATTGTGAATTTTGTTAACTGATAGATTAATTCATGTTTATTAAACTAATGAAATTAGTTGAAGGTATTGTTTATTGATTTACTCAATAAAAGCATAAGAAACTTGACAACAAAGTGATAGGTTTATAAGAAAAGAGATAACAAAGAACAAGAATAAACACAGTTAATAAATAAAAGAGGAACTTGTCATCATTTTGGAAAGAGAGAACAAAAAAATTGAATGAATCCTCAAAAAAAGTTGTAAAAAAAGTTCGAGAAAATAAATAAAAATCAAAATTTATAACTGGTGTGTTTGAAGAAGAAGGAGATAAAAAGCTTACGAGCGATAGTTTAATATCTCAAAAGAGAAAACAAATCAAGAATAAACAAATTAGAAATGTACCAAATTGGATCACAACTAAACAACAACAACAGCTCTGCTTATTATGGTCAAACATCGTTTAAAGAGCGCACCATGCAAGCAAACAGTTCATTATATCCAAACGTTAATCATTACCAACGTCACACAGTTGAAGATGCACTTGCTAGAGAAATTCAAAGAATGAAACAAGCCGAAGAAGCAAAGGCGCTTGAAATCGAAAAGATCTACGCTGAGTCTGAAGAACTTAAACTCCTCAAGCATAAAATCAAAACTGCTTAAGTCACCAAAGAACGTACAAGGCAGATTAGTGAAGCACAGCAGAGACGCATTGAGGATGTCGTAAGATGATTTTTGGTTTGTTTTTTTGAAGTGAGGGTGAGTAGTTTATTCATTGATGGGTTTTTTTATTTAAGAGACATGAAGCTGAGTTGGAAGATAATCTTCTAAGAAAATGTGAAGAGGAGAAAAGAATCGAGGGAGAAAAGGAGAGAATTCAAATGGAATGGAGGCTCTAAGGAAAATATGTAAGTATTGGAATGTTTTGAGGGAAAATAACGCACAATAATTAAACAATTTCAACTGAATTTTCTGCGTTCTTTTTGTTAGGTTTTGCAAGAATAAATGCAAGAGAAGAAACGGGCTTAAGAAGAAGCATTTTAATAGTATCTCCTTGAGAAAGATCAAGTTGATGATATCGTTCAATCGATTATCAAAGAGGATAAGCAGTAAGTTATGTTTGAAATGGATGAAATACAATATGATCTTTTGTGGAAAAACAATGTTGATTTCTAACTTTCTTTATTCAGAGCGATTGAAGAAGATAAGCGAAAGAAGAAATAAGCATTCTCAGATATGGTTCTGACGTTAACTGATAAAGCCGAACGAAAGGCTAATGAGAAAGTCCATGAATAGCTCGAAAACGCGAAGTATAAAAAATTCTATGAGCAAAAAGAGCAAATGCAAGCATAAATCAAAAAAAAACGAGCTGATTTAGAAGCACACAAGGCAGTTATTTTCGATCGACTCAAGAAGGAAGAAGAACGTCGCAGGAAAGATAAAGATCTTCTGGATGATCTTCGTATGGAGTTGTATAAGGAGGAGTTTGAAGCTCAAGAAAGGAAGAAAGATAGAGAAGAAAAGGAAAAAAGAGACAAGTAAAAATAAGGATAATTATTGATTTTTAAAAATGAAAACTTTTAACTGAAATGTACTTAATTAATTCTGTAATTTTGTAATTTAGAGCAAAATAGGAAATGATGGCTGATGAGAGACATCACAAACTTGAAAAAGCTCGCATAGCTGAAGAAGAAAGACAATTAGAAATGGAATTCAGATAAAATATGATGTAGAAATATCAAGAAGAATCTCGTTTAGATCAGCTTTCCGCGTTAAGAAAACGATAAATTGACCTTGATCACAAGGAGCAAGTCGAAAGGTTATGGAAAGAGAGACTAGAGATGTACAGGGAAATAAAGGAAAGAGAGCAAGAAGAAGCTCGTAGGGAGAATGAATTAAAATCTTACAAGGAAGAGCTCATTAGACTAGAGAAAGAGAGATTGCTTAGGGAGTATATTGATGAATTAGCTGGGTTCATGCCAAAGGGGATGCTAAGCAATCTTGAAGAAGCCAAGTATCTTAAGAATAGTAATCCTCAAACTGTTAGAACTGGATATGCTTCGAACTTTAAAATTTATTGAAAAAAAAGAAAAAGAAAAATGTATTTATATTTTGTCCCCGATTTGAATATCATTCTTGCAGAAACATTTGACTGAGAATCAACAAATTATGCATTGGTTTAGATTTATTGCTTCCATTCTGCTTAAAAATGTTGTTTTTTGGACAATTTTATTGGTAAATACAAATATATTTACAAAAGAAATAATTTTACATTAGAAATTCAAGAAATACAAGTATAAATCAAAGGTAGTTGTTAATTCTAGCCAACTTAATGATTGAAAACTTCAGGAGATTATTCAATTCCTATTTATCGTTGCTATCAGCTTAGATTATTGGGTGTTTAATTGGAATAAATGAGTGTGAGTATCTCAGCAGATTCATCAGGGTTGGTAAATTTTAGTGTATGTGTTCGATGTGACACCCAAAACAGCTATTTATGGGCTTCTTTGATTGTGAGAATCATAGAAGACGTATCAAAATGTATCTTCGATTCAGGAAGGTATATCGCAGATGACGGTTTGCTTACAAGGAAATGCTAACTAAGAGAGTTGTTTAAACTTTGAGCCTGAGTTGTTAGCAAGGGAATTTATTGCAATGACGATTTCTAAGAATTTATTGTGCTTTCAGGATTATTAGGAGATAACGATCCAGAGAACTATTATGAACTATTAGATTCAGAATTCGATTACGTTTGTTAATATGTTGAAGAAGCTTGAGTTATGGCAGAATTATTAGTTGATGAAGATTATTAATGGATTATTGAAAGATCAGAAAGAGGTAATGCTTAAGCAGTAGAGGAGATAGAACTTATAAGACGGAGGATTGGAGAAGGAGAAAGCTAATTATTAATAGGAGAAGTTGAAAACTATGATGCTGATAAAATTTTATTGTTGTTATTGCTAGGTGACTGCGAGACTGATGTACTTGAAACTCTATTTGAAACAATAATGTATCTATCAAGTGTAAAAGAAATAATCACAGGTATCCATGCTTCCTTGTTTTTATTTATTCTCTATTATCCTACAAATTATCCCAGTAACACAAAGTTCTCACCTTCAAATGGCATAATCTAGAAATCCAGTGCAAATTACTCTAATAAATCTCCAGTGACTTCTGAACTTCTCTCATAGCATTTTCTGATGTAGTTTGCATGTTCTGGTTGCAGTAAACTCTCTACACTGATATTCCAGCCACCTTCCAAATCACTGACAGCTTAGCTTATCTCGCTTAGTTGCTAGCATTCACTTTCTTACTGTAAAGTTTCTATGCGTTTTTCAAGATACACATGCAAACAATGACCAACATTTTGGACTCTGGATTACTGCAAAGAAGATAATTATCGGATAAAGCATACCACAGTGACTCCAAATTCACGAACTTACTCAAGAAGCTAACTTGCTTCATGCATGTAAACGATTTCTTAGTAGTAGATATCAAGAGGTTTTTCCTTTGTGGGCTTGGCTTACTACTGAACGGCTGCTTTGAAAAGTTCACTGTACTCCCAGAATGCACTAGCTGCAGCTTTCTCTAACTTCTGAATCCTGATCGAAAACAAAAAGTAAATTGAAAATCTAATCAAAAAGTTTCCTATTTTTTTACAAATTAATAATGATCTTTAAAAATTATGGTTTTTAAAAGCTTTGGTTACTTAGTTTATTTTTCCTTCATAAGCGATGAAAACAGCTCAGAGGAGGATTCAAAATTCGCTTTGTCTTTCAATAACAATCCATTTGTAATATTCTACTCGATGAATTTACACAATCCAGCATATTTTTCATATCTTAGTTTATCGCTATCTTTCACTTGTTTTAATGCTTAATTTATGGAAGGGTAGCTTACATTCGTCAACGACGGTCGATAACCAAATGCCTCTTGTAATTAGCAAGAAGGAACCTTTGCGATATTTTGAAATTGCATTTGAGAGTCATGGAAAAACATCAGGAGATTTTCAATGAACTCATTGCTTTCCTGGATCATTCGAGACATTGTTTCGATCAGACTGTTGAAGATACTCATAAAAATAGCAGTTTTCTATATCCTCTTGTCTTCCCAATCTTTGACAAATCGAAACCTAGAGCTTTTCTTCTCGAAGAGACTTTCAGGTTTGATTTGTTATGCACTTGATCGGATTTTCTTCTACGGAGAAGTGCTACCCCTATGAGGAGAATTGTTAGCACTCGTTCTTCCTTAGATCCTAGCGCTTTATCGCTATTAAGGAGAGTTCTTTCCAGAAACCGAATTCTCTTCTTAGGAAGCACTATCGCTAAGAACGATGGAGCAAATCATGTTTACTTGATTCGCAGTGTTGCTTTATGGAATTTAGATTTGTTGTTGAAGGGGTTCTTTGTTTGCATGAGAGACTCCAACAGGATCTCGTATGATTGTTTCAGGCTATTTTAATTCTCCACACTTTCCAAGATTAGTTTCTCTACAATTCTAATCATCTATCTCATCTTATTCAAGACACAGTTCACTTTTTATTTAATGGATGAAGATATGTTAGTTCTATGTTAGGTGAGAAGTATTCTGCTAGTTCTCTTGCAACTCCTATGTGTGAGACATCTAAAAAATATTTATCTTTCCCTCTCTCTTTCTCTTCTTCTACTTTTCTGAGTATTTTGTGTGTGAATCTATGATTCTTAATATTTTATACCTTTTTAGGTATTTCAAAGGTTATTATTACTTTCAATCAGCCACAGACACAGAAATGAGTGGATATACACGAATTATCGAAAGAAAAAAAGATTCATTTCGAGTAGAAATTTTATGATTTGATTAAAAAACTTACCCGCAAGGTCTGTAATCAAATCATCCAGCACCAGTAGACTGCCAAGCAAGAATACAAGGCAAATTAATTTCTTTTCAATCCTAAAATCACCCCCTCAAAGTATCGATAGTCCTCCCAAAAAAATGGATACAATTCTGTCTGCTGGTAATGAAATAACTTTCTCACTCATTTTTATTAACTCATTCATTTACCTTTATCTTCTCATCAGCCATAATAGTAGGTCCTGTATATGGTTATTACGCTCAGTATGTGAAAGTCCGTACAGAACAATCAATAGGGAATTTCAGTATAGATGTCTGCGCAATTCTAATATTTGCAAATGTTCTTCGTATTCTATTCTGGTTTGGAGATCCATTTGAATTGCCACTCTTGTTCCAATCTATATTGATGATCGCTGCTTAAGTCTGGACAATTTAGCCAAAACAACTTATTTTGAACTCAAACAAAGATTGTTATCTTTTTTATTGATTTGATTTTTTTAAACAGTGTGTCCTCCTGAAGGAATGTCTGCGCATACAGCATCAAACAGCTGGTGTAAAATTCGAAATAAATGAGTCGTACAATAGCTTCGATGCCAGACGTATAAAATATATTAACCATTTCGTCTTTAAAAGCCATTCTTATTATGTGTTTAAAGCATATTTTTTTTGTTGACATTAATTATCACACGTGTAGACTCTCTCACTTCTTAGAAATTTTGGAGTTCTTTTTGGAGATGGCGTGATCTAAGATCTTATGGTAATATCTTAATAATTCCATAGATTTTCATGAAAAACAGCAGAATTTTTGTTAAATAAATTGTCATTTGTTTTTGTATGTATTTTTAAAATAAATAGGCGAATCAGTGATTGCTGTTACTGTTATCCTAACAATGCTCACAATGATGTTTAGCCATAACTCAACAGCTGTTTAGATGGTCGGATTGGCGAGTGCTACAATCGAGGTTTAAACAAAAAAATAATTTTAAATCAAGACTGATTTAGAATAGTTAGTTTATGACAATTCTTAAATCTTTTTATTTTTGTTATTTTTTATTAAAACCAGGCAACTCTTGGTATTCCATAATTACTGAAGAATTATCGTTCGCAAAACGCAGGTGGAATGAGTTATGCTTTGATTGGTTCATGGTTCTTAGGTGATTCTTTCAAAACAGCTTATTTCTTCATAAAATCAGCTCCAACTCAATTCATGCTCTGCGGGATTGTTCAACTAACAGTCGACATTCTCATCCTTCTTCAGATGAAATTTTACAAGGAATATACTCTTTTAGTATGAATATTTCTTGTTCATAAACGTTTATGCAAAAAATATTCATTCCTTTTCTTTTTGTCTTTTTTTTCCAAACTAAAAAACAAACTTAATATGAACTTTTCTTTTTTCAAACAATGATTCATTCTATTTAGCTCTCTACATTGTCCCTTCAGTTTCTTTTTGCAATGGCTTCAACATGCATCTTATCTTAGTCGTTAAAATCATCTGTTTGATCAAAGAAATCATCTAATTCAGGAGAATTTCTGCCACCTTCTCCTGATGATTCTTTTCTGTTTCCTTTGCTACTGCTGCTTGATTCCTTACGATATAACCCCTTCAAATCGCAAACCCTCTTGTCTTGTAGAATATCTGACTCAGTGTATCCTTGAGATTATAAAAATTGCTTTATTACATCGTTATCATTGTCTTATTAACCTTCCTTTGATTATGAGATTTACTACTAGCCATCTGACTACTGAGCTTTTTACTGCTACAATAATGCTAATTTAGCTTATCTTTTTTCTTATCTCTTTTATCTTTCCAAAGCAAGTTCTTCTTCTTCGGTTGGAGGTTTAGGTTAATCAACAAATTTGTTTTTGTTTCGCGAGAAAAATATTTCTTGGTCTTTGTTTTTCTTTTGCGTTGCATTTTTAACCTGCTCCATTTCTTTATCTTCTTCTCTTGCGAACGTCTCATCTCTCTGAAGGGCTTTACCACCGTGGTTTACAATCTTCTATTCCTTTAGCATAGAACTCAAATTGCCTAATCGAAATCAAGAAATAACAAAATATTAGAGTGTTCCTTTTGTATTCTTAAGATATTAAACTTTTCAACCTCGTTTGGTGAGCATGCCCTTCTTTGGTTGTTGAATTTCCTCCGTCTATCGCTCCTCTAGATCTTAGAGTCTAGTGGAATGATGATTAGTGTTGTTTTTGCAAGCATCATTTTCCAGATTCATGTTGGCTTTTTCTTGAACAAATGGATACGGTTACCAAGCGACTTAATAAAGATCTGTTGACGAAAAGTCTATGTATTTGCAAAGCTATCCAGTTATGTCGAATACTCTAAAATTATTATCCACTCTAAGCTTTGGGAAGAGCACTCCAAACAAGATTCTACTTCCATCAAAGCTCCAATCGCAGCTGACTGTGCAATGTGCTTTAAATTACCCGATTTTTTTGAGTTCTTAAACATCCCAGACTTCAATGTCACCTCCAAGATTCCCAAATCCACCTAGGAATAATAGCTTTGAAAATGGATTCCAATTCACTTTGTTAATGTGATGCCTTCCGAATTCAAACAAAGGGACACCATCCTTTAGAATTTCAAAAAATGTTCAAATTTAAGGAAAATAAGCAAAATTTTGTTCGGAAAAATATTACTCTAGTGAAAATAACACTGTGTGAAGGCATGCCGCCACCAATAACTACGAAATGATCATTATTTGGTTACCATTTGATGTCATGAATCACACCTTTGTAAAAATTCAGCTGCTCAATTTACTATGTTTCCTCCTTAACAAAAAGCAAATATGCCTTTGTGAAGATTCAATTGTTTATTAGACTAAAGAATTAGATTGAATTTTCAATTAGTTTCACTAAGAAATAAAGGAAAAACAGACTCTTTTTTTAATATTTCTTACATTCCCTCACCTCGAAAAACTTAAACATATCTTCTAACTTTATTTTTGAATTAATTATTACCTTGAAACGATAGATTATGTGCTGTCCATAGTAAGTGTTCCCTGTATCGTCTTTAATCGTAGAACACCACAAAAGTAGATTCTTTCCATCTGGGGACCATACAGGAATAACTTCCTAGCTTTTCGAGATTGATTAG
>Ga0302271_10000974_pt1 | contig 28089 bp, 22 predicted proteins | sample III_Bog_N1_1_FD_198767 | JGI IMG/M metagenome (GOLD analysis project Ga0302271, IMG submission 198767) | Peat permafrost microbial communities from Stordalen Mire near Abisko, Sweden - III_Bog_N1_1 | ecosystem: Environmental > Terrestrial > Soil > Wetlands > Peat | place: Sweden: Abisko... | reverse complement strand
ATTACAGAATAGCGCTGCGAGATTGAGTAATTTCCAGCAACAGTTACAACAATAATTGCAGCCAGCAGCAGGGAACAGTGATAGGAACTTTTAAATTGATTAATTTGAAAATTAACAAATCAACACTTTGCAAGGTAATATAACACACTCAATTTCCAGTTAATTTTTCTTATTTCATCGTAAAAAACTTTAATTTTAGATGCAGTCGACGATATTGGAAGGATAAACATCTCATCGATCGATGCAACTAAAAAATTATCGGAATGCTAATCACTTTTAGAATTTGCAATCACTGGACTCTCCAAAAACTTAAACTTAAAACCAAAATAAGCTGTTGGATTGCTTGCTAATAACAATAAATATTTAGCTGTTGGTCTAGTCAAAGGGCTCAAAACTAGCTTCTAACCTTTATCTGATTGGCTATAAAGTGTCTATGTTAACATTAAAACAGTACTTGGATTCATTGAACAGAATAGTTCTGATTTATTCAGATTTCTTGATATGGTAAAACCTGGGCTGCAATCATCAAATGAGTCTGTTTCTCTCTGGGCAAGTAGAATTGTTTCAAAGGTTTCGTTTGAAATGAGTAACACTGATATTATTCCTCAAGTATATTAATGGTTTGTTCGTGAAAATGGAGGTCTATAATCCTGTATTTTCTGCTTAAAACGACACAAAGTTATTATGAACAATGTTGTTTAGATTATTACGTAAATTGCTCGATACAATCTTTCTGATCTTTTCGTTGTGCAGCTTCGCAAACTCTTCGAAAACATCTAAGAATATATTACTTTTGTTGCTGTGATATTTCCTGGGTTAATTGAAATCAATAACTGCAAAGAAGAGTTACTCTAAAATAGGATATTAGATTATTGGGTGGAGTAAGCATAAAAAATGTCTGATTATGATCCTATCAAAAACTCCGTCAGCATTCGGTAAATCTCACTGAAATTCTTATGTGAATGCTGGATAGCGTATCCTACGCATCTTTCGGAGAATCTTTAAGTTTCAAATTAATTACTCGATATGCTCAAAAAAGGTTCGAGAGATTATTCTGAAGCGTTGAAGATCCATTCTCTAGGGCTTCTGTTTTATTTATTAGAAAACTTCGCGAAACAGAGAAACACAGGTACTGCGTTGATTTACAAAAAGCTGATTTTTTCACTCATCGAGAACAGTTCCGATACTAATCTCAGAGAATTCATGCTGAAAAACTTTTCAGCTGCTTTCAAGAGATTTTCATCGATGCCACCAGAGATTCTCCTTGATCCATTCGTGAAACAAATTCAAGTAAGGAAAACATTATCTTTTTTTAATAGAAAACAATATGGAAATATTCCATTTCTTATTTGATTTCATTATCCAAACAACAGCTCCGTTAATCTGGAAATATTTTCCTAATGAATATCTGTGATATCGAATTCTTCATCACAATCAGCAAACATCCAAGCTTGACTATGAAAACAGCAATTCAATTACTCGATATGCTTGCTAAAACTTACTTAAATGAACTTGTATGGAGTTAAAGCTTAGCAAGCACAATAAAATCGTTAGTAGATAAATTTATTGAGAACGAAGCATTTCAGGAATATTTACAAAAATTATCAGAAGTTGCACTGCAAATGGTAAGAGATAGCTACAAGAGATTACTCTAACCTCCTGGACGATTCCAACAGGATTACACATCAGAATAAGAATAAGTTATTTTAGAAGCATAACGCAGAGCCTTAGTTGTTGAAATGATGAAAGGGATCCTCGAATGCAAAGTGATTTCTCTAAATATCTCAATAAAGAAATATATTATCTAAGCACAGCAAGAATTACTAGCAAGTGGGATATAATATAAAGGAATTTATACACTTTTATTATTTTTTGGAGATCCAAACGAAGTTGTAGAAGCTTATAAAAATGAAGAATTAGCGAATTAAAAGGATTTTGAGTATAATTTATTCAAATTACAATAAGGAAAAAAATAGAAAAAAGAAGTCACATCGGCACATTTGAGCAAGAATGAAATATCTGATTAACTTGAAACGGACAGGAAAATGTCAAAACAAGGGAAGAATGTACCCACAATAGATTGGAATTAAGCAGAAGATATTGTGGAATCAGTTTAATTGAAGTATAATAATTACACTGCTGGTTAAAGAGACTAGGTTTCAAAGCCAGGAGAAAGTTTAGATGCAACTCCAGGAAGTCCTCAGAAAGCACATCCGAATACATATGGTGCTAATAGAATGGATTTTTCGAAATATGAAGATACTTTAATGAAAGAGTTTAATAAGAAAAGTAAAAAGGATTTAAAATGTTATTTTGAAATATATAATCATTCTCTTATAAAATAAGGTAAAGAGGCTAAGAGAGGAAGAGAAGAAAGAACAAGGGGAACATCTATCGATAATTATGTAGAGAAATCTATCCCATAAAAGATTAGAATTTAGACTGAGAATTAACGTTCTGTGAGCATTGGCAAGCGAGGTCAAGCTGGGACATTAGAAAGAAGAAGAGAAGAGCTAGAGTTGATCAAGGAAAAGCGAGAGAAGAAACTGTTACTAGAAGATTTGGAGAGAATGCAAAGGGCTCAAAAAGATCAGCAGTTAAAACGACTGACTGAAAATGAAGTTGTTAAAATACACACAAAACTAAATGTCGCAAAGAACAAATAAACTGATCAAAGTGCTAAAATTGTTTATCGAGAGAATGAATTAGATTCACTTAGAGACATGATTAAGGTAAAAAAGATTTATAAAAATAACTCTTGGTTTTTTTCTTGAATTACCAATTACATTTTTTAGTACAAGATAATCGACGTAAATGAGCTTGATGATAGAGACAAGGATTCCTTGGAGATTGTTGTAAAACAATATGCAAATACGTTTAAATTTGTATTTCACAAATACTGTAATTCTCACAAAACGTTCAATAAAAATGTTGATTCGTTCTAAGACAAAAAACAAGTTGCTGAGTTGATTTCCTTTGCGGATATTTGGAATTGCTGCAAAGATTATGATCTCTAGAAATTAGTCAGCAAAGAAGACGTGTAAAATCTGATGAAATAAGTGAATTCAAATCCTCCTTTTACATTTCTTAAATATGTAGATTTTATTCAACTCGTCCTTTAGCTGAGTTTCTTCATTTTTAGAACTCCCCCAAGAGACTTCAGAGGCTTTCCTCTTGGGTATGCTTAGATATTATGTTTAAGTTTTCGACAAATAATTATTAATTTTGTGTTTTTTTTATTCTCAGTTAATCTGTCCGAGAATTATTTAAAACTATGGCAATTTTCAACAAGCGACGAGGGGAAAATGCTGCAATTTTCGAAAATCCCGAGTGCTGTGTAGGCAACATTGATGTAAATTCTATTAAATAATGGAATGCTAAGCTGCTTAAGGATCCTGACATCAGCATACCAGAGAACTTGCGAAAAGTTACTGAAAAAACATACACATTAACTTAACAATTCGATGATAGATATCTCTTTGGTTTGAGTAAAGGATACTCACTAGCATACTAGATTGTAGCGGATATTATGAAAGAAAAGTTTGGGTAAACATTTTTAATAGATAATGGTAGTTAATTTCTATTTTTGTAGGGTGAATATGATGGAGAACACAATGAAGATTCTTGCTGTATGCCAGGCAAGACCAAAACCAATTCCTTAATTGTTCTCAAAAGGCAGATTGAACATTAATAACACTAATAGTAATAACAATGATGGCATATTTGGCTTAAATGAAGCTGAAAATGAATAAGCTACATAATTGTAGAGGAATACCAGTCCAAATGGCATCAATAAATCTTTAAGTAATCTTTATTCTACTGGATTCTTTTTGTTAATTTTGTTGTTTTGAAGAACAAAATATGAGCGTACCTAACATCAGAAGAAATTCAACTTTGAAAGGAGGAAATATGAAGAATAATGATTAATATTAATCGTTATGGGTGTAGAAATACTCTTAGTATGGTTTAGCTGGCATTTAAAAAGGAAAAACTAAAGTTGTTAATCAGGTACATGAAGAAACAATAAATAGAAAATAATCATAATCCGGTGTTTTGTTTTTGTTTAAAAGGCTATTTTAGAGAAACAAAAGAAGGAAGAAGAAGATATCAAAGCAAGGGAAGCTCAAGACAAACGAATCAGGGAAAGATAACTACAGTTACATTTACTGAAAAAGGAATTTGATAGTCATAAAGAAAAGAAAAAAGAAGAGAAAAAGGAAGAAGAACAAAAATAGCAATAAGAAAAAGATAAATAACGAGAAAAACAAGATCAATAACGAAGAGAGTAACTACGTCGAAAAGAAGAAATGCTCAACTAAAAAGAACAAGAAGGTTTGAAGAAACTGCAAGAAAAAGAAGAATCATTAAGATAATAATTAGAGTAGGAAATGAAAAATAAATTACATCAAAGTGAGTTTAAGTCAAAGTAATCTAAATAAGTGAATGTTCATTTAGACTAAATAAAAGAGAAGAAAGTTGCTAAAGAAGAAGATAAAGTTAAAGAATAGGAGAAATTAGAGAATTAGAAGAAAATTCACTAATAAAAAAATGAAAAAGCTAGACAAACTGAAAAAGCTAGAAAAGAGAATGCAGAGAATATCAAGAATGCGTAATTAGAATTAGAGTAAAACAGTGAAGTAGCTGAAGTATTTGAGAAATCTAACAAACAACTTTCGACATTATTTAATTCATATAAAATCTACAAAGATCCAAGAAACAAATAAGCCAGCACAAATCCTAGTGACATTCTTTCTTTTAATGGATTTAGTCATATTTGCTCACATTTTAAGATTTCTCCTGATATTATATCGTCTGAAGAAGTTAAAGCATTCTACAAAGCTTCACTCAGAGAAAATGATGGAAATTCACAAGGAATTAAATTAGAATAATTGTAGAATTTGCTAGTTAAAATAGCAACAAAATCATAGCCTTATTTTGATTCTATTGCTGCTAGTCGTGGAGGTGCAAAATCATAAAATTAAATTGAAGATCCTAGTCTTGTGGAGTAAGGGATTTAAATTGCAAAAAATCAGATAATTAAACCAAAACTTGGATCATAAATTTATCTCAAAAATAACTAAGAATAATCGTTACAATAAGAATTAAATAACATTAAAGCAACGTCTGCTACTACAGTTCAAGGAGTCATATATTACCTTGATCTTCCAATCGATAAAAATATGCTACTTGCTAAGATAAAAGCAATGCAAGGAGATAAAGCAGCATTAGCTGAAGTTTCAATTTCAGCTGGTCATGGGGCGTCTTAAAGTCTTTCGAGAGGTAAAAAAAGGAAAGAAAAGTTGAAATTAATATTAATAATTTAACATTTTTTAACAGGAAATTCAGCTTAATAAAATAATTTAAGAGATAGAAGTAAAGGTTCTATTGGTGTTCGAAGTCAAACTAATTCAGTAGAGCCTATCAAGAAATATCCCAAGAGCAAGAAATACAAGAATGTTTAATCGAAATTTAAAAATAACAAAAATGGTGATATATTCACAAATGCGACAAGCGTTGGATCTGGCTAGAAAGGCAAATCTGAGTAACAATTATTATTATCAATACAATAAATTCTTTTTTGAAATAAATCTTCATTTTTGAAATAAATAAATTTAGGTCTGAAGTCAACTAATCAATCAGCTAGTGAGTAGTGAAAAACAATCAGGAGTGTCTTGCAAAGTTGAAGATATTTATGTTAGAAAATACAATGTTTTGTGATAAAGATGAGAACTAAAATGTAAAAATGAATTTGACTAATAAACACATGAAATTAGAAAGATGATAAATTCTGCAAGATTATTCCTTTGGGTCAAATAAGATATTTCTTATAATCAACCTTTTCCATATATTTCTTCAAGCTCTTTTCGACTTAATCCTAGTCAATTACTATATCTTTATTTTCTAGATAAGGAGCATCAAATGAAATAATCTCAAGAACTTTCTCAATAAGTTCATGCAATCTTCTTGCTCCAATATCTTCCATGGAAGAATTAGCATGATCAGCTAGAATTGCCATTTTTTTGATAGCTTCATCTGTAAATTACAGATTAATTCCTTCTTGCTTGAGTAATTCTTGTTATTGCAAAATCATATTAAACTTTGGGTATTTTAATATGCTGTACAACTCATTTTTTCGAAGTTGCTATAAATCAACTCTGATTGGTAATCGCCCGAGTAGTTCAGGAATTAGATCAGATGGTTTACTCATGCTAAACGCACCAGCTGTTATGAACAGAATATGATCAGTTTTTACGTCTCCCCATTTTGTAGAAACAGTTGTGCCTTCTATTAAAGGTAGCAAATCACGCTAAACTCCATCAGCTGAAGGAGATTTTTGAGAAATCATCACATCAGAAGAAGTAGCAATCTTATCGATTTCATCAATAAACACAATTCCCTCTTCTTCAACTTGTTTAATAGCACTTTTCTTGTAGTTTACACATTTTTCAAGAGCATCTTCGAATAGTTATATCATTGTTGCTTTAGCATCTTTTACAGTTAAACGTTGAGAATCATTTTTCGGGTGAGAACCTTATTTAAAAGAACTAATGTATTCTAAGAATTTTTCAACACTATCAAAAGCTCCTTTTGTATTCACTTTTTCCCAAAAATCATGAGGAAGTTCCATAGTAATGCGACGATCTTCCATATGTAAATTTTTAATATCTTCTTTTTTCTTTGAGCGGACTTGCTGATCTGCAAAATTTGGACCAAGGAAAGCATCAACAATTTAGTTTAAGATGATATTGTCGATTTATTGTTTGGCTTCGGTTATTGTCTTTTTATGGTTAGTTTTAGCATTTCTTACGGCAGTTCGTACAAGATCTTAGATGATTTATTCAACATCTTTACCATGATACCCAATTTCTGTATACTTTGTAGCTTCTACTTTAATGAAAGGAGCATCACAGAGTTAAGCTAATCTTCGTGCAATCTCCGTTTTACCAGAACCTGTTGGGCCTATCATTAAGATATTTTTAGGACAAACTTCCCTTTTCAAATCCTCTGAAAGAAATTATCTTCTCCATCTATTTCTGTATGCAATAGCTACTGCTCTTTTTGCTTGATCTTGTCCAACAATATGCTCATTTAGATAATCTACAACTTCTTTTGGTGTCATTGAAGGGCGTCTAAAAATTGACTACTACTATTCAGGATTCTGAATAGTTTATGCATTTGAAAAAGCCCGAAATGTAGGTAGCCATAGTGACTTCAGCTTTTAATTTAAGACCTTCATATCAAAATTGTGATAATAGAATCTTTTTTAATCTTGGAAAATTATGCTGAAACCAATACTTTTTTGTTTTTTTTAGGCTTTCAAAGTTCTGTTAGTTTCTAAATCCTTCTTTTAGAAAATTTTGGTAACAAAATTAGATTTGATTGACTTTAATAAACAAGCAAAACTAATTATTTCACACAAAGTTTAATTTATAATAAATTATGCCTTTGGTTTTGTATTCAAATCACTTGAAAAAATAGTTTAATGTCGATTATTTATTACATTTGTTACATTAATTTTACGTTTAACAAAATATTGTTGGATTTAAGTTTCAAGATATAAATTAATCTGCAATGCAAAGGGATAAGCAGATGCATACACTAAATGCATAGTAGCTCAGCAGGAAATCAGAGAACTTTCCTTTCTCGAATTTATAACTAAAAAAAATCATCAAAAAGAATTATCAAGAAAAATATTCTCAGTGGAAAAATAATAATTTACTTGAATTTTTTGGAGAAAATGAAAGTAAGGAAAGTGCTAAATATTGTTAGAATAAGTATTGCAATTGCAATCCCGTTGCTAATCCATTCTTTGAGTGAACCACCAGAGAATAGACCGAATTCGTAAGGTCCTCTATTTGAATTTCATAAATAATATTGCTATTAGATACTGAATGAGATTAAGCTTATTTTACGATTTAGTCTGAAGAATAAGAGCGAATCCAAACCCAATAAGAAGGTTAAAAGTCTATCCTGCAAAACATCCAGTGACTGCCATAACACCAAAACCCATTTTTGCTAGCTATGAGTTCGTGAAGAAGTCTAAATCAAAATGAAAAAGTTTTAAAAAGTTCTAAGGATTTGTAATTTCAAGAATTCTTACCTCCTGAAGAGTTTCCATAAGCTAGCAGTGTCATACCAAGAAAGGTCTTGTTGACATTTGTGAGAATTTAGAAAAACTAGCCAGAACACAAATTAATTTAGAATTATTAAAGATAAATTTCAAAAATAAAACTGAATTAATCTTTATTACTGTGATGAAGTCAATAAGTATCTAAGCGATTTAGGAGATATAACAGATGGACATCGCAAATGCCATCAATGAAAACACCCAATTAAAAGCAGGCGGTTTTGCAGAATGAGAATATTTCCAGACAAGAACAGCACCAATGATTCCAATTCCAAGTAATAAATACACAAGATAGAAATCACTTATCCCAAAGAATGTCATCTGAATACCTATTTGAATGAAACACAGCAAAAGGATTAATTAAAAAATAACTAAATCAAGTATTTTTTTTACTGCTAAGCATAAACAGAAAAGCTACTGGGGAAGCTAAGCAACAAAAAATAGCTCTCCATTTATTCCACTATTCATCACCAGGAGGTGGAATTGTGATATCTCTAATGAAATCAACAGGGATTTCATAGATATAAGTTAATCTATCCATGATACCCATATCTCTAAATTCTCCTCTGAAATCATAGTATTTCTATTTTATTTCGTGACGAAGATTCTAAAACCTAATGCGCATCTTAATCGCAGCTTTTGCAGATTTCACTTTCTTTTAAATAGTTTATTTATCTGTACTCTCTTCTGCATCGTTTATTTCATCATCCTCGGAGTAGGAAGTTTAATAATGATCAACGAAAGGCTTGTCCTACCAAGACAAAAAAAGCAAATTATTAACTAATTAAGCAAAACAATTTGATATCTTATCTACCAATTAATTAGCCTCATAGAAGTTATGATTGATTTCAGTGAGATTAGGCCTTTTTTCATAGACAAAAAAAACAAAAATAAATTCTGATTATTTTTGATTTATTTTAATTAATCTCTAAAAACATTTACTAATTTTCTGCTGGGAAACCAATACTTGAATTATGCTTAAATGATTGTTTTGCGATTTTATGATGTTCTTAATCTTCTTCGATTTATTAGTCTAATCCTATTTCTTTAAGTCTCTTATTTTCCTGTCGATCTTGAATGATGACAATCGCTATGAAGCTATTAGCCAAAAAAATAGTATTGTTAAGACAGACAGTAAGCTATATTTTGACTTACAGTTTGTCAATTTCAAGTGAAAAATATTAGAAAAATTAATTAAATTAACCAGAAGTTATCTATTAATCGTGATTTCTAATTATTATTTTTTTACATGACATAAATCATCATGAATCCGATTGACATGTAGAGATGAACTGTGTTAATAATGGCGAAGATCAAGACTATGCAACTTCCTGAGAAATAGAACAGAGTATCGCGAATAAACGTGCTTTTTTATATCTATTGTGTAAAAATGAATGAGAATTTAATATGTTTCTAAGAATGAATGCTACATACTGCAATCGATTTTCCATGATGTATGACAGATGCAAGAGTAGCTGTTGTTACGAATAACCCTGCTCCGAAGATTGATCCGATTGCAATACTTATTCCACCATCATCATTTCCTCCAGCTACAGCAGCTGTAATAACATCTGGTGCACCATTTCCAAGTGCAAGCAAAGTCACTCCTGCAACTGTCTAAGATAACTTGAATATCTATGCTAGCTAAGCAAGGGCAGGTGAGAGATAATTTTCAGCAGTAGAGCTGAGTAAATGGAATGCAATAACTGGAACTAATACCTAAGATAAAAGGATTGAACACATCTTAGAAAATACAAACCAAAAAGTTAATATTTTTGTGTTTATCCTTTACTGTGAGTAAATCCAAGACAAGGATGTTTTCTGAAATCTAGCAGAAATAGAAATATGAGAATCTAACAAGGGATTCTCCAGTGCAGTTTTCATCTACGAATTAGCATACTCCAGACTAAAGAGCATGGATGTTCTCCACTGTGCATAGATTATCGTCAGCCATGAAGATAAGTGAGTCAACTGCTTTTTTTTATTACTAAAATTGTTAAATCGAGAACAAATGCTTCGATATTAATTAAATTAGTTTTGATTAATTCTTTCAGTTCCTAAATTCTTTTAGATTCTTTTTCTTAATTCAGGCAATGATAATTAAAGAAAAACCAAGCAATTTCGACAAACAGAGGAATAGAAGTAATCAAGCTTGGTTTAAGGAGAATCGATAAAATTAAGTAGAATCTATTAAAAACTCGAGGATAACCTTAACCTAGCTGTAATAGAATTATGTCATTTAAAAACATTCCAAGTAAACTGAAAGCTACACTTATAAAGAATCTTGATAGATTCAAAAAGTAGTAATTTTTCATTTTTTGATGTGTTATCTTTTAATTTATCTTCGCTTTGTTTCTGTTTAACTAAAATAATATATGTGAATTAAAAGAATCTTCAATTATCCATGAATTCTCGCTAATTTCCTTGAGTTTTAGTAATTAATAATCAAAACATAAAACTTGTCTTTAGTGTATTAAATTGAGTTTTAAATGAACTAAAATAGATAAAGTCTACTTCGAGAGAAAAGTTTGTTGAAAAAGACGAAAAAAAATATTTTTTTAGTAACTATTCTGAATTGAAAATCACAAGGAGAAGAATGATCTTGGAATTTCCGAAATGAATAATTTTCATAAATTTTGATTGGGGCTTTAATCAAATGTCTAAAGGGAATCATCTCTTTTAGTTCTTCAATTCAAAAAAAGATATTTTACGGGCAATGAAAGAGAGAGAGATTTGCTTTAATTATCATAGAGAGAGAGAGAGATTTAGGGATGAGCCGGATGTTTGAGTAGTTCAAGAGGAGCCTTTCAAATAAAGGAAATAAAATTACCTGGGGGGGGGGGAGAAAATCTTCCAAAAATTACCTTGGATATCTTGAAGGATATCAAACTATTTCCCCTAGGCCTATTAAAAAACTAAGTTATTTTTCTCCCCAATTTAAATCAAGAAACAATAAAAAATATATTCCTTTTCTGTCTCTCTCCGTATCTCTCATATACTTTATCAAGCCAAAAAGAAACCCTACCCAGAGGATAAAACAAAAAACAGAAAATTATTATTTACAGAGAGATGTCCATGCGAAGATCGGTATCGAACAGCGTAGTGTTCATAGGAAAGTTATCCTCCAGAGTCAGAGAGGATGACTTACGTGATGAATTCCGTAGATATGGCAGGATTAGAGACATCGATTTCCGCAGACATAGAGGATTCGCTTTTGTCGAATATAATAATTCCTCGGATGCCAGAGCAGCCGTCGAAGAGATGGATGGGTAGAGATTCGAAGACACCAGAATCGTTGTGCAATTTAAAGGTAAAAGAGGAGGGGAAATATATAAGAAGATTATAAATGGATTAGCTGTTAAAAATGCTCCACAAAGGAGGGTGAAGTCCGATGAGGGGAGGCTACCATTGAAAACAAAATAACATTTATTATCCATTTTTTCTATTTATTCTGACTAATTGTTTTTTTGATTCTTTGTAGGTGACCGAAGCTCGAAGGGTCCAGCTAATGCAGATGTCTGCTACAATTGCGGAAGGAAAGGCCACTGGTAAGTCATTCTTTTTTCATTCCTATTTTCTGGAATTTCAAAATACAAAACCAACAAACAATCAATAGTGCTTTTTCCAGCACTAATAGACACATTATTTTAAGAGAAAAAACACCCAAAAACAAAGTGAAAATGATCTTTGGATAAAATCTAACAAGGATTTAAGAAGGGACTAGGGGAAGGGAGTTGGTCAGGTGTTGGGAATAGACATTTTTTAGGGTAATTTGAAGTGAAACAAAAATACAAGAATTTTAGTGTTATCAATGATGTCAAAAGAAAAGAAATGGTACTTGAATGCCTAGATAAGATGAAACAAGTCAATAAAACAATTTAGAATAAGCCAAAGCTGAAGAAGTAGTGCTCTAGAATTACAATATTTTATTTCAAATCATATCCTCAAGGCTCTCTTATTTGAAGTTCAAAATGAGCTGGAATAATTTTTCCCCCACTAAAGCACACATATTAAAATGAGCAGAAGACTTGTATGGAAAAAGAAATGCTAAATAGAATAATAACGATAAAGGGCTTGAAGCGGGAAAATACAAGATTTTTAAGAATTGAATTTTTTTAATTATTTGATGTAGTGTGCTGTCTCTAACTGATTATTTTTTTGATTTTTATGACCAAAAAACAGGGCTAACGAATGCAAAGAAGGCAACTGGACGTAAGATTTTAGGTTTTGCATTATCAAATTCATTAGAATAAACGATCATTTTCTATTTTTTTATTAGAAACAAATGCTATAGATGTGGTAAGCCTGGTCACATGAAAAAGGAATGCTCTCTCAGCAGAACACCTTCTTCTCGCAGGGGATCTCCTAAACGAAGCAGAAAATCGTAAAAATAATGACTAATTTACTATTAACAGATGAAAAATCTCAAAAATGATTATTTAAATTATGTTTTTCTTTAATTATTCGTTTTTTCAACATAATCTAATTTTTTTTCTTTAGGAGAGATAGTAGAAGTCGCAGCAAACATAGAAGCACTCGCGACAGAGATGACAAGAGCAGAAGCAGATCAAAAGACAGAAGAAGAAGACCATCACCTTCTAAATCATCTTCTCGCTCAAATTCTTCAAAATCGAAATCTTCAAGAGGCAGTCGCTCAAATTCTTCTAAGTCAAAGAAATCATCCAAGTCAAGAAGATCATCCTCATCACACTCTAAGTAAACAGTTTATTTTTGAAAAGATCTTAGAAATTCTTATAAACGCCTTATTTTTTTTGTTTATGTAGATCCTCAAGTTCTTCGAATAGAGATAAGAAGAGTGAAAGCCGATCAAAGAGCAAGGAAAACAACAACATTAACAACAGCAGATCAGGATCTCCTGTACGAAAGGATAGTAATGCAAATAGTAATGGTAATAATAACAATGATTCTATTATCCCAGAATCTGCTCCCAATGCTCCTGAAGCAAATTGATCTTGTAGAACTACAAAAAAATAGAGTTGTTTTATAAACTCATCAGTGTCTCCCTCTGTTTATGCCCTTGTGTTTTCGAAGATATTTCCATGAATACCTTTCTCTTTTTTTCGACAACAAGTTACAGTTAATGAGGGGAAAGGGGGTTAAAACCTATCAGCAATAGCAAGGATGAACAAAAAAGAAAAATCATTTTTATTTTTTTTAGATTTTAAATCTAACAAACAGACAAGCAGCGAATCCGATGCTTATTTTTTGAATTCAAATTCTGTGCGATTGCTAATCTGTTATTAACTCGATCTGCCAAAATATGCAGTTGCCCGTGTAAGGGATGGGGAAAATACACATTAAACTTTTTGAAAAACAAACGAAATCACTTAATTATCTCTTTAGCATTGTTGAGGTTCTTTCGTAAAAAATTGAGCCCCGAGCCCCTTTTCGTAAGCAATTTGATAGAAATTCCTTCCTAAAGGCTGATAAAATTCAAAAAACTACTAGTTTCCTGTCATTAATTTCTATTCTGTGAAAAATCAGTAGAAATATTACTCACACATTTACTTGATGCCATATAATTTCCTGCTGTATCGATATGGAAAAGATAGGAATGGATGGAAATGGTGTTGCTGGGTGGTTTAAGCTCTCGATATGAAGAGTTATTCTGAAAAAATATTCGTTCGCTGTGTGCGCAGTAGTAGGAGGGCTAATTAATTTAAAAATAAAATAAAAAGAAAAAAATTGTAGCCTTCATTTTTTAAGAAACAAAAAGGGGAGAGGGAGGAATAAGGTAATATCGCACGGAGAGTTGCTATGCAAAGCCACAGCCTCGGAGGAGGCATTATTACAGGAGGTTCGAGCATTGTTGGTGTTAGTATACATTCCAAAGGCAGTGCATTCGTACGTTCAGTTGTAGGAGAGAAGGAGAGATTATTATCCAGCAAGAAAGATAAGCCAGAGATAGTCAAAAGAAATAAATAAGCTGGCGGTCATGAAGTAAGCATAATTCACAAGAAATTGAATTCGGCAGAGTAGCAAGCAGAGGGTGGGAATGTATGTTCATAGGAATAATGGCAGGGAAATAGTATGGGAATAACATAAAAAGTTGAAGTTGAGTGGAATGAATATGTATGAATATTTGCGTTTTTATGAACATCTACTCAATTTTGTTTTAAGCTCTTGAAAAGATGCACAGTTGGTCTACTGGAAACGATGAAGAAATGCAATAAGGATTTCAATTTTGATGAAGAAAAAGTGCCAAAACGATTGCTCACCTTCCCTGGAGAAGGTAAATTTCAGAATTGTGTTTTAGAAAATAGGAGATAAAAGAAGCCATGTTTTATGGAGAATTTGTAGAAATTAAAAGATAATTGTGAGATTTCAAAGCATACAAGAATTAATATGTAGCTCGCTTGCTCATAAATGGCATCAACAACAATACTTAACTTTGATTCGCAAGAAAGATAATAATTGTGTGTGCATTTTTTATTAATAGGAGTATTAAATGACAACTATGATAATGAGCATTCCGATTACATTCTTCGCGTGCGCGATGTCATTACAAACACCACCAAAAACACGTACGATTTGAGAGAGAGAGAGAGAATAATAATAAAACTACACTATAATTTTTGAATATCACACACAATAATAGATTCGGTTCAAATAACTCTTGAAATAGCTTGAATTTGGCTCTTAGTTAATGGAATAGATTGATCGATTTAATCCCTTGAATCATATGAACTAAGAGCAAAAATAATTATTAACTTTTTGGAGAGATTACTCCACAGTCAAAATATGAATAACTTCTCTTATTTCTCTGTTTCTTGTGTTGATTACTCAGGAATTATTTGATCGAAGACATCTTAGGAAAAGGTACCTTTGGATAGGTAGTTAGATGCAGTGTGGGGCAGTAGTAGTTTGCTGTAAAAGTCATCAAAAATCGATAGGCATATTTCTAATAAGCTAAAACGGAGATCCTGTTACTGAGAGTGCTAAATAAATGTGAAAACGAGGGGAATCACAACATTGGGTAGTAGCAGCAACAACGTGAACAGCGAGTTGTTTAATTAATAGATTTCTTTGTATTTCGGAATCATTTCTGTCTTGTCTTTGAGTTGCTGGATCAATCACTATTTGATTTCTTGAAGGGTACTGGATTCACTGGATTTCCATTACCACTGATTGCTAAATGGACAAAGGCTATTGTTCATGGGATGATAGTAGCAGAATCTAAATAAATCATCCACTGCGATCTCAAACCTGAGAATATCATGCTCAAGAAGTAACCAAATAAAGGAAGATATATTGAGAAGATAATTCCTAATTGTAATTTGTGTGCTCTTCCCCTTCAAAGTAACGAAGTTAAAATCATCGATTTCGGAAGTGCTTTTCATCAGGAAAATAGAATCTACACGTACATCTAAAGTCGATTTTACAGGGCACCTGAAGTCATCTTAGGGATGAAATACACGATCGCGATTGACATGTGGTCACTTGGGTGCATTATCGCCGAACTTTTCTTAGGGATTCCATTGTTTCCAGGGAATTCGGAATATGATTAACTTAGCAGAATCATCAGCATCAGAGGGTAATACAGAGAGATATCACGTTTGTTTTGTTGACCATAGTTAAATGCATTTGTGTGTGTGTTGTCTTGTTTTGAAGTGCACCCTCCAAGGAAACCATACAGGAAGGTCGTTTTTGGAAAAAGTTCTTCAGTGACAAGGATCCTTAGAAGGTTGTATTGAAAACTCGATAAGAGTTCGAACTCGCGGAGAAAGTAATCTTAGAAGACAGCAAGAGGTACTACCCTTTGACATGCTTGGGTGATCTCAGGAAGTATTATAATAATTCTCCGTTCAGATAGTTTTATAGTACGCATCATATTATTCCGTTCGAATTGAGAGATATTTGTGTAAATGGTGATTAATTCTTTGACTGATTTTAACAGAAGATCAAGACGAGAGGAAGGTAACACTGTAGATGGAGATGTTACTGGATTTACTCGATAAGCTCCTTCAGATTGATCCGATGAATCGTATTTCTGCAAGTGGTGCACTCAATCATCCGTTTTTGTCAGAGGATATGATGCAAGCTGCATAAAAACTACCGGAAATACAAGAGCTTCTCAGTAAGAAGAAAAAATGAAGAAAGCGCTTTTAGAAATATTGTTTCTCTTAATACAACCTATGATGATTCGTATCCTTGATTGCATTGGTTTAATTACTTTTTTTTGTTTAGAGATGAAATTCTGCTAAACGAATAGCAATAGTTCACAGAAAGAGCATCATCACCATTAGTAATAGTCGTAAGAACAACAAAAGTAGATTTCAGATAATAACGCAGCAGTAGCAAAGGTAAGTGGAGCAACAACTGATTAGATTGACTCAATACAATAATAAGCTGAAATGAGTGTTCCTACATAGTAAGCTTCTATGGAGAAGATAAAGGAAATAAGTGCATTTGAAGGGGATTAAAAATCAGAAGAATCTAAGAAAATAGAAGAAACATAGTTATCATAACAGCTTAATAAAGAAGAATTTTCTCAATAGAATGGATAGTAGAAGCTCCAGTAATAATAATAATAATCTTTTTTACAGAATACTTTAAATTCATAGTATTCTCAATCAAATCCATTTCCATCTTTGCAATAGCAGCAACAGCAATATTACGACCTACAGCAACAACAACAACAACAATAGTACTCATAATAACAATAACAATACCAACTACAACAGCAGTCTTTTCAACCTTATTTTCCATCTTCTTCATTTCAATAAGAATATCCCAACAATACCTTCTTAAATCCTTAATTCTATCAAGTAAATCCTTCTCTTATGCAGCAGTAGCAACCAATAGATCTGAATGCAAACCAAGGATTGACATTATTCCAATAGTAATAGTAATATTTCTAGCAGTAGTAACAATAATACTATTAGTTTATGCTGCTTTAATAACAACAATAATAACACTTTTTAACTGGCTAATCAGCACCATGGGGGTATTAGCCTAATCCAATCCCACCAGCTTTCAATGAGGGACATCCGCAACTGCTTAATCGAAATGGTTATATGAATAATTAGATTTTTAATGTTCCTCCTGGTTTGAGTTCTTCTTTCCCTGAGCAGCCTTAATAACTGAACTACTCGCAATACCAGCAATAACAACAACAGCAAGCATTTTCAAATTGGACACAACAACAACCATCATAATAACAACAGAATCCCTATTCAAGGTAGTAGCTGAAGTAAGAACTGAATAGCAACTTATAATCAGTTGGTTCTTCAAATGATCGCAGCAAGAAAACCTAAAACAATCCATCGAGTTCTCAAGCCACTGCAATTATCCCTCCACCATGCTTAAGCGAGAACAATACAACAATAAACACAATAGCACCCAAAAAAGAGCTACCAACAACAGTACCAGAATAAGCATAAATATAAAAATCTGCTACTTTCTCTAACTTCTAAGATACTCCCAAAGTCGAAAGAGGGCTCAGTGCTTTTCTTCGAGAACTAGAGAATCACAGCAATGCTGCGACATCTAGTTAGATGCAAGGAGGAGAAGAACAAGAAGAAGAAGGTCATGAAGATGATCATTACAAATCGTCTAACTATCCTTAAGACTACGACTCTGAAGAAGATGAAGATATCTATTTATCCAAAAAATAAACCACATTTAATGCGTTTAACAGCACTCTTTATGGATTTTCTTAATAGCCTCCAAAGAATATCCACTCTCAACCTAACCCTGTATTCATTAGTAACAACAACAACAACAACAACAACAATACAGCTGCTAATTGCTCTTCTTTATCTGTTAATCCTTCAATGAATGAGCCAGCAAGTAATGTGTCTTCCTAAAATGTTAACACACGAAAGCAAAGAAACAAGAAGAAACACAATAAACACTAGCATGTTCCAGATGAAGACTACAATTTAATGAAGTAGAATTCAAATGGAAATTAGTTTTAGCATAAGTAGTAGATTAGCAATTCATTGTAACCTCCATAGTAGGATTAATTCCTTGGATAATAATAGCCTTAAGGAGCTGCTAATAGTGGTGGCACATAAAAAATGCAATGCAACTAATATTACTACACCAAAAACAGTTAAGATTTATTTTAAAAACAGCTCAAAAACTCATCGAGCTAGATGGGATAAGTGAAGACCTTACAGAATTAACAGAAATACATCCCAAAGGCGATGATTAGCACTACTAACGAAGAAATGACTCAACATACCAATAATTATCAGCATAATACTTCTAGCTACTAATGCAATGAAAACACTGGGAACTCAAGCAGTAGTAACAGTAGTAGTCTTAGTAGAAGTACAATAAGTATCGCTAGTGAGAGCCATATTAAAGATTCCCAAAGCAGCAGGAAGTTTTAGTCGAAGAATCATCACCATCAGCAGCAGCATTAAGGACATAGTACTTCTTCAAAGAAATAAGAAGAACAATAACATATTTATTTTTCCAATCCGACAACAGCGACAACATTACCACTGGCTCATCGGCAGGATAATAAGAGAACACAAGGAAATAATGCGAACATGGGTAGTTAAAATTAATAGATGAAGGATAATTTTTCACTCTAAGAAGTTGCTAAAAGTGGGTAAAAGATAAATGGCAATGATCCTGCTGATGATGATGATGATGGTTAGGGTGATTTTGATAACAACAACAACAACAATCGTTTTATTCCTGAGAAAAAATCTAAGAAACACTTGAAATATCGTTGGGTATAATAGAGTGGAGGAGTATCCTAGCCAGTCAATGAAGGTGATAGAGTCATTGGGGATTATCCAACAAGGCAGAGTAACTCCAAGGAACAGCAGCAAGAGGGAATGCTGCCATCTGGTATTACTCACATCAGCTGATACGCTGACGACTAGAGTGAATATCATCATCTTGATCAAGAATCCATCATGCATCTTCATAATCCTCTTCAGTTGATCTTTCTGAGATAGCTGTGTAGATCTACCTGCGTATCTCCTCTCTTTATCTATCTCTCTCTCTTTCTCTCCCTATTGACTTTTCTTTTTAATTCCATGTGTTTTGTCTGCCTTGCACATTGAAGAGCATCATCAGCTTCTTCTCCAATTTTCCATGCTTCAAAAGATGATTCAAAAACATAAAAATATTACCTGTCTTTTTTAGCATTACATTGAAACCTAACATTGAATTCTAATTCCTAGACAGAGTTATTCTAAAATATCAAAAAAATCCCCTCCCCCCCATATAAATGATTCTTTCCCTTAATAATGAGAATTGCGATGAGGGAAACGAACAGGCGGCGGGAAGAATTGTTTAGTTTAAAACTAGGAGCTCGCTGAGAATAAGAAAAATGATAATTTTAAGAGGAGAAACAAATTAAAAAAAGGAAGCAAATACAAATAAAACCAATAGCGAAAATTAAACTTGGAATCAAACAGTAGTAAATTAATAATACAAGCATCTTTCGGAGAGTATCGTATCCCTTAGCAACAGATGAATCCATAGTCGCAGTAGTAGTAATAGTAATAGCAAAGGAATTAACCAATGCCAAAGTAATAACAGCAGCAGCAATAATAGCAGCCGAAATAGACCCAACCACCACCGCCTTACAGCAACAATAATAGTAGTTTTGGATAATATGTATTAGGCTCGTCTTCAGGGTAATAATAATTATCATAAACCAGCGAGATAACTAATACTCCAAACTATTATTCAGCATTAGAGAGATAGAATTAATAAGCTTCCTAAGCAGCTGCAGTAGGAGGAGTTGGATCATCAGGGACAGCAGTATCATCTTCATAATCAGGATAGTCTTCATCAACATATATTCAGATACCATTTAAATCATAATAGGGTATGCCATAATCATCATCACAGTAGTCCTAGCCATCTACACAGTAATCCTAAGCCTACCCATAATAATCCTCCACAAATGCTTAAAGAACATCTACTAATTATGCTCTGTAGCTGTAGTAACAACAGTAACAATAATTATAGCAATAGAAATAACAGTAGTAGTAGTAGTAGTAGTAATAATAGTAACAATAATAATTCAATGCAGCTAAGCAACTTGGATTATCCAATCCAGGATCAGGCTAATTACAGCCAATCTACAATAAGCCTCCGCAATAATAGCAATAACCCTATGGAGTAGTTGATCAACAATCGATATTGCAGCAATAGCAATCCAAAATCGCATAGCAATAACAAATGAATAGCATCTCATAAGGTGGTTTCCAAAATAAATAAACTATGCCATCGAATAATAATAATAATCCTTCTTCTTCAGCTTAATCTTCACAGCAGCTACAGCCATAACAAACATAAGTCCCTCCGTTATTGTTTCCCAAGGATCGAGGTAATTCTAAGCAGCAGAATACCATCATCAGCAATAGTAGTAGTAATCCTTCAAACACACCAACCTCAGGAGCTAATCTTCTAACAAATAAGAACACCAAATCAGCATCATCGTCTTCAACTAATTACTAATCCTAGCAATTACTCTCCTAGCTATCCCAGCAAAGTCTCATCCTTGCTAAGTAATCCTCCAGCAATGCTAATAATACCAAGCAATCATATTAGTAGCTACCATAACCAACATAACAGTCATAATAATCTGCAGTTACCTCCTAATAAATCTCCACAAATAATAATAATACTAATAGCAATGCTCTTCCTCTAAATTCTTCTTAAACCTAAGTCTCAGGAATTGGAAGAGACTAATTGTTTAATAGAATCCTCCCAGGATAGCCAATAAATGGAGGTATTTCCACACCGCTAACACCACCTCCTGCGTATAATTACCATCAAGCTCAAATGCAATAGAGAATATAAAATAACTCTAATGCTGCTAATCCTAATGCAGCTGTAACGGCATCACTCAATACTTCTTCTGTTAGTACAGCTAGTACTAACAATTCTGCATCTACAAACCCTAAAGACTATTATTCTTAAGCCCTCCAATAGATTCCTTAGTCTTCTTAGCAGTAACAGCAACAACAGCGATTACTCCAGCAATAATAATAACAATAATCATAACAACCTTAAGGCACACCATAACAATAACAATAATAACTAAGAAGACTCCCATCATAGCAGAATGCACAGTCATCATCATCATAACTCCCTCCTGTGCAATTATCCTAGCCACCTGAACTAAAATAACTCCATCACAGTCAAGTGATCCCTTAGCATCCTAATCATCATCTACTTCAGTAGTAATAACGATAATAATAGTTACATAGCAGCTAATCCCATGGGATTGGGTAGTAGTAATAATCAGCAGCAGCATAAACACATTAATATAACCCTTAGAGTCTTAATGCTCGTCCATTGATCCATTAACAGCAACAACAACAACAGCATTAATACTCACAATAACAGCAACAACAATAGCCCTACTCAGCTAATAATAATACTACTACTAACTAACCATCCATGAGTTAATCATAGCACTCATACCATAGTCTTCACTAGCAATCTTCTATGATCTCCCATCCATCATAGCAACTACCAAGCTTACCTAGATAGTTATCATCACATCAACAATAGCTCCAGCAATCATCATAATAGCAATCATCTTTAATATAGCTACAATAACCATAACTATCCCAAAAGCTACAACCATTATAGCAGTAGTAATAGTCTGTCCCTTCAATAAGCAGCAGTAGCACTCACAACCTAGGTAAGAATAATAATAATCTCCCTAATCGTAGTTATCTCAAAGGTGTTCCATTCGACATTAAGAAATTCGATTCTGTGCTGAATCCCACCAATATCCCATAGGTATTTTAGCTTACTCGTGATAGACTGCTTGAAGTCAATGCGCTATTACCGAAAGGCTATTCACTGTAACCGTTTTCGTTAGCTGATTTGAAGTTTGATCCAATTATCTATGGATCCGAAGAGCATAATAGTTCATTCGGCGAAACACCCACAAAGAAACTCAAATAAGAAGAGAACAAAATGCTAGTAAGAAAACAGATATATTTTAATTTTAATTTGAAAGAATATCTAGAATTGATTGATTATGTTTGATTAATAGTTTGACATAAATACACTGATGGGTGAGAATGTTCCACGAAAACGAGAAGTCTACTAATTAATGAATGTTAAACCAGGAATGCTGGCAGCAGCTGTAGCAGGTTCTGTCGCAAGCAGTCATCATCATCTTCATCAAACACCCACGAAGAAAGTAACTTAGAATCCACCGGTGTTGTAGTAGGTTAAGTCAACGTAGATTATGTAGAGTAGTTCATAGAATAACAGCAATCATGCTATGTAGAATAATACTGGTATCAATAATACTAATAATACTGGATAGACAGTGTAGCCGTAGTAGTAGTAGCAATCAATTTAGTAAACCTAGCAGTAGGTGTAGTAATTCCCTTAGCAATCATAGCAAATAAAACCATTAATATAGCAATAGAATCAGTCATTATTAGTTCAGCAATAGTAACTATCTAATAATGCGAACAATGCAATCAGCAACGCAAGCATATCAGGAACTCAACGAAATCCAACGTAAATCTCTCTTGGCGGTGCTGTTCTACCTACGAATACTACTAATACAGCAGCTCAACAGAAAGCTCCTTTGATTAATCCACTCTCTCAACCCCTTCCATTGACATCATCACAATAATAGCCTCTTGGTTCTGTGCCTCTACAGTAAACATAGTAATAGCAATAATAGCCAAAATAGCAGTAGTAGTAGTAGTAATAAATACCTTTAGAGCAATAGTAACCGTAATCAATGCCTTAAAGAACCTAACAATCAGGATTTGAATCCTCATTAAAGATTCATTTACCTATACCTATGGCATCAACAGCCACAACAACACCTGCAGGAATCTCAAACAACAACAACAATAACATGACTCCTAGCGTAAATGCTGCTTAAGGTTTCAATCAACGTTCATCGTCATCATTATCAGACAAGCCTTCTTAGATGGTTACTAATTCTCTATTCCTACCAAGAACTGAATTATTATCATAGCTAGGTAAATAGCTCATAGATACTTCTGGAATCCAACAGCAGCAACAACAATAATAGTAGACTCCAACTGCTAATGCAACTGGTACCACAATGCTGACATAGCCAAAACAGCAATTAATACAATCATAATAATAGTCACTTCCCCTATCCTAAGAGAACTTTTAATAAACACCCTCCTCCTCCTCAACAGCTGATCAATAAGCATAGAGATTATTGCAACTTCCATTAACATAACCTACCATAAAATAGCAGAATATATCAACAGATATCAGTCCTGTGGGCGCTACTCCTCTTAGTTAGTAGACACAACAGAAACTACAATAAAATGATTAAATATCTACAGAATCAGCAGCTACAACAACAACAGTAGCTCCTCTCGCCCTTTAGCATCATCCAAAACAAGAACAATAATAATAACAGCAGTAATAGCAACTATTCTAAGACTAGCCATAGCTCTTAATCTCAGGGCTATCCTCCGAATCTGCAATAGCTAAAGATCTCCCTAATGACACCTTACTAAAGCCTTCAACTTAACCTTAGACATTCGAATCGATAATTCGACCATCATCTTCTTAGTTTTCACCTGCTGAACAGCTGATCCCAAGCAGAGGGTAGCTCTTGGAACAATATGATTCATTAGATTTAGAATAGAAATCCTAATCAAACAACTCTTCATTGATATTCTCTGCTTGCAATTTCGGGGAATAGTTGCAATAGCAATAGTAGTCGTAATTAGCTGAATCCAACAGCTTATTCTAGATTCCCTAACGATTAGATACTGATGAGAATCCATTGTTGTAAGGAAATAATGATGTGGATTATTAGGAGGCTTAAGAGAGACAGATTAAGAAGAGTCTAGAAGGGGAGGATGTTTCAACACCTAGAGGTATCACAGCTGCGAATAATTAAAAGAATGTATCATCAGCTCATTCAATGCAAATCGAAGAAGAAAAAAATAGTAGTAATAATAATGCTTAAAAAGGATTAGATAATGAAGAGACTCATATGCCATTAGAGTAATCAAAGTATTCAGATAAGAAAGGGAAAACAGTTATTAATAATAATGATACTGTTATGGAGATTGAATAAACAGATTAGGAATTATAATAATAGAAAGCACAGTCACAATAGTAGTAATAGTAGTCGACTGTTCTTGAAGAAAAACTAGAAGAAAAACAAGAAGGAGATGGAGAGACAGCTGAGGATCAATAGTAGTAGTCCTTAAAACAAGAAGAATAAGGATCATAATAAGATACTATTACGCATTCAATGATCGAATCACAGGGATAGGTTGGTTTTTAGTTAAACCCATAGCAATAAGCATCATCATCACACTAGCCATTCTAGCATTAAAATTACAACTTTTCTTCTAATCCTATGAACGCTGAGTTAAATCATTCCTAATAATCGCAATAATCTCAATCTTAATCGTAAGCTCTGAAAATCGAATAACTCGATGAAAAGCCTTAATAGCTCTCGTAACAGCAACCAATATTATCTTAATCCTCATAATCCGAAATAAGCGGTGCTAAACTAACTGGTTAGAATTCTTTAATTATCGTTATGCCCGTTAACAATACTAGTCTCTCACACTAGGCATCGCAACGACAGTAAGTCAAACAATACAACCCTTCTTCGTTGTCAACTCTGCAGAAGTAATCGTCCACAGTCATAACCTTACCTAATATCATGGCTGGAAACCCTGCTGATCGACGAATCATGGGTAGTTCTACACATAACAATGCTATTCTTCATAGCAGCATCAACAACAATAAATCCTTAGCATCGGAAGAAGATCGCAAATCCATGCAGGATATAATCTCTCGACTCATGAAGAACAAGAACTCCGATCCGTTCAAGAAAGGTGGTGCTGCGACAGCTTCCGCACGCAACAACGGCGAATTCAAGAGAGGCTAAAAAGATATGGATTTATCGACAGTCGAGAATAATGTCAGGAGAAATTTCTACAGTGACATCGAGCAAATGGCGAATGACATCAATCGCATATTTGATTATGCGAAAGCGAATAACAAAGAAGACTCTGATATCTACAAGAAAGCAAATGAACTGGAGGAGTACTTCAAGAAGAAATATTAGAAAAGTCCATTGAGTAATGAGATCAATAATTTGTAGAAGAAAGTGGATAAATTAGGGAAGGAATTAAAGGAATTTCATATCTACGGTGGAAGGTATTTCTACAGGGAGAATAAGAAGATTCAGAAGTAAGCGTTTATGGAGAGACCTATGACGTTGGAGGAGAAGATGATGTTGTCGAAGAATATTAGAAAATTACCGAAGGAGTATTTAGTAGGGATTTGGGAGATTATCACTGATAAATAGTTCTGTATTGCAGATAAGCCAAGGATTGAATTTGATTTGGATACAATGCAGCCGAGATTGTGTAGGAGAATTGATAGATATGTCAAAGCGAAATTAGCTACGATCATTAAGTCCAGAGAAAAAAGGAAAAAGAAAATGGAAGCAGAAATGGTAAGAAAGAGAATGAGAGGGAGAAAGAAGGAGGGAGGGAGTTAAACATTTTGGGTAAGTATTTAGGGAGTAATTGATTTTGTTTGTTTTCCTTTTCGGTAGAGAAAACAAGGCAAGAATCCAGCAGATTATTAGAATATCTTGAATATTGATAAAATGGCCACGGATTCATCATATATTACAGGTAACAACTGATAAACACTAAAGAGAAATAGAGATAAGAAATTTAAATAGTTTTCTGTGAATAGTAGTTGGATTTTGTTTTGATAATTGTTTGTTTTGGGTGGAATGGTATAATAATAGACTCCGATGACTCAATGAAGGATCCTGATGAAGAAGCTGGAGAAGTTTGAGGTTAATCAACAGAGAGAGAGGGAGAGAGCGATTCTAATTCTTCTTTTGAGAAGGGTTATGTTTAAGTAGATACATGTGCTTTTAAAAAGAAATACATGCATGTGTGATACAATAATGGAAAGGATATTACATATTTAAGGGGAATATTCTTTAGATTTATTAAAACAAAGCTAAGAAAAAGGAAATAATAAGCTATTCTATTGAATTATTGATCATTTGGCTGATAAATTCAAAAAGGTAAGTGTAAATAATTAAATAGGAAGTATCTGTGCTGTATGAAATGTACATCAAACTTACTGCTGATTTATGAAACAAAACAATTATTTATTGATAGATCAGTTGGTTTTATGGGAATGCCGAATTGAAACTGCATCTAAGACTATACGAGATCAGAAAGAAAGAAGAAGCATAACAATTCTAGGGTAATTAATACATATTAGCACCAAAGATTATTGATTTCTGCGGTGTAAATAATAACTAAGTAGGAGGAGGGGGGATATTATGAGCAAACAGAGCGTTCAAGAAGAAAAGGAGAAACAATCCACCTTAATGCATAAGCTTCTTGAGTTGGCTGGAAAAGCGAAGGATATCGTCATACACAAGGCGAAGGCATAGAATGATGTGTTTATTGTAAGAGACATTCTGTTGTTGTTGTTGCATAGGAGGATTGATAAGGGAATAGAAATGCAAACAAAGCATGGATTAATATGTAATGGTTGCTCAAAATAATCCTTATGTTTCATTAATATTTAAGGAAAAGATAAGAGAAAAGGGGAGGATAAGATAGAGCAAGTAAGATGGATGTGCTAATCAAGGCAACGATAAAGTTATTGAAGAACAAGGCTAAGGTAGTAATGACAAGCCTATTATTAGTCACAGTGAAGTTGCAGATAATGATAAGAATACTCAAGAAGCTTCAACTTCCAACGTATCTACTAAAAAGCAAGAGCTTTTGAGTTTCTTGGGGAAATCTAAAGCAGCAGTGAGTATGAAAGCTGTCAATGCATTCTCAACGTTATTTCAAGTAAATGCAAATAGATCTTTTGGTGAAGATTTATTTTAAATTATTTTACTTATTGCTAATAGTCATTGAAGAAGAAGAAAGGTGGATAAAGAGAAGATAAGAAGAAGGATAGTTAAAAAGGAGGAGAAATAGGAAGAGAAAATGATGGCAGTAGTAGTAGAAAAATGGAGGAAATAGTGACACAAGAATAAATGGGGACTCAGAATAGCTAAGGTGTAGAGTAAGAGATCGGTCAAAAGTATGAAGAAGAAAAGTAAAAATCAGGGGTTTAGAAAAATGTGAAGGAACAGCAAAAGCAATAGTCATAACTATTGAGTTAAAGGAAGTTAAAGGGATGTGATGCTGAGATAGATCATAGATAAAGAGATTACTAAGATGATTAAAACTACTAGGGGACTTAGAATAAACTGGGATTGCCTAGGGAGTTTGGAGATAAAGAGAAAAGGTAAGATGGTAGTAGTAGTAGTAATAATAGAAAGTAAGAAGATAAAGTAGAATCGTTAAAGTAATAAGATCTTACAGATGCTGCAGCTATCACAGGATAATTCAATGCTCAAGGGAATCAAGATGAAGAATAGTTGTTTGAAGAAGATAAAAGAATAATAAATGTCCATGGAAATATGGAGTCTTAAAGAGAAAATAAGATAGAGAATAAATAACTTGAAAGGAATAAGGAAAGCGTGAGTGAATTGAGTAATGATGTGGATGATAGAGATAAGGCATAATTAAATGGAGATAATAGGCAAATGAGCAGAGGAAAGAATGATACAAAGTAAGAAGAAGAAGAATACTAATAGAAGAGATAATTAGATAATAGGAGTAATGACAGACTCAATAGGGCTACTGTTGAATAGAATAGGAGAAATAAAGAAGAAAAGAATGTCGAAGTGAAATAAAGTAATAGAACAGATAAGAAAATAGTGCAAGAATAATACTAGGACGATGCATTGAAATAGTAATAAGTATTAGAAGATGAAGATGATTTTAGAGGAGATGAGCAGGGAGATTAAGACGAAGGACTAGAGGAGAATAGCGAAGAGGAATAATTGTAGGGTAATGAGTTAGAACAAGATAGAGATTATGGAAATGTTAAGGAGAAAAGTTTTTAAAAATAGAAAATCTTATTGAAGG